>Ga0255765_1000280_pt1 | contig 67747 bp, 47 predicted proteins | sample 041ome_8_FD_179965 | JGI IMG/M metagenome (GOLD analysis project Ga0255765, IMG submission 179965) | Coastal salt marsh microbial communities from the Groves Creek Marsh, Skidaway Island, Georgia - 041407BS metaG (version 2) | ecosystem: Environmental > Aquatic > Marine > Intertidal zone > Salt...
CAATTAGTCGAAGTTTTTGCTCATACTTTTCAAACTGTTCCGGCGTCACTGGAAGTGGACGGGCAAAGAATGCTAAGAAGAGTCCAACGGCGTATAAAATCAACGAGAATGTCAGCTTTGGCGTCGTCCGTGGCTTCCAGTTCTTGATTAAAGTAACGATGGTTTTTGTCGCCGATCGTTTTTCTCCTCCCTGTTTTTTCTCAATGCGCGCCAGCGCACTCGCGTTTGTCCCTGGAGAAGGCGATTCAGAAGAAGGATGGCGACGTTGCTTCATTGCTATATAATGTATATGTATGAGCTGTTTATTATATGTCAGTACTGTATCCTCTCAAGATGTCTTCTCTGCTCTGATCTTTTACTTTCGCGCTTGTGATGTGTCGTCTCGTTGTTTTTTTTGTGCCGAAAAACGTCGTCGTCTTGTCGAGATTTTTCGTGTTACGTGACTTGTGGTGTACTTGCCGACGTTTGATTATAAAAAAGTCGAGTGAGTGTTCCTCGGTCAAGTGTCGGAAAGTCAGTCGCTCGGTTGAAAAAAAAAAACAATTCATTCTGTGCAATCACTCGTTCCACACAAACTCTTTTGCCGCGCTGAACAAGAAGAAGAAGAAGAAGAAGAAGAAGAAGAAAGCGAGCGAAAAGAGAAGGATAAAAAACGTATGGCATGCTCACAGTGTAGTAAACTAAAAGGTTTAGGGTGAGGGAGAAGAATTCGAGCCGTACTGAATTAGGGGTGCGTGTGAGCTCGACGGGAACGATGGGATTCTGGAGTACGAGCCGTAATTCGTCGGCTGAAAACGAACAACCGTCCACTTCCTCCTCGCACCCGTTCCCACACGATGAAAAGGACGGTCTGTATCGTAAAAACCAAGGCCAGGTGCTTTACGATACCGATAAGCGCGCTAAACCGCATCGTTGCAACGATAGACTAGAAGATGTTATTTGCTCTTTGTATGCGGGAGGTAATTTGTTTTTAACAGTGCCAAAAGTTTGGAGGACGTTTACAGATTGCATGCGATCGAAAGAAGGCGAGGAACCGGACGTGCCGTACGTGTACTACACGCCTCCTTCATCGAGGCTCCCTCAGAACCAGCGGCGGCGAAAGTAGTTGTAGAGTAGCACACAAAAACTTAATATTTATAATAACTTCTAGGCTCAAACGCGCTGCCCGGTCAGGTCGCACCTTTCGGCGCAACGACCTCTGCACAGTACAACTTACAGCTTAAGCTCCTCCTTAAAGGAAGCCCAATCTGGTGGATTATATTTGACGTATTTCTCGTACGCTGCATCTAATTTCTCGTTGTTCTCACTCGTTTCGATGAATGATTTAAGCTTATCGAAATCGATGACGCCGCCTTTCTTTCCGAGCACGACTATTTTTGCCAAACTCGAGGCGTCCAGGTTACATTTGCCCGAGAGAGCTCGCATCGAAGGAGTTACGCTCAAATCATCGATTTCTTTTTTCAGTATTTCTTGCCCAAACTCGCTCCGCGCCTTTGGCACTATTTTCATTCGATCGAGGTTAACAATTCCAGTTTCCTTTTCCATCGCATCTTTGTATTTTCTTCTTTTTCCTTTATCACTTTCGTCCAATCCTAACGAAGGGAGCGTATACTTGACATCACATAAAAATTCCAATCCTCGAGCTCTCTCGAAACGCGCGCGGAGTTCCGCATTCGCACGTTCGCTCATTCCTGATTTTGCTTTTTTCGTTTCTATTCCTATTTGCTGTTGCTTTTCTACTTGATTTTCTTTCTGCGGGTCGTTCTCCTCCCCAACTCGATCTTCGTCTTCATCTTCATCTTCTTCTTTTAAAAGTCTCCTCTTCTTCTCGAAAATTGGGAGCATGCTGTTATACAAGTGTTGCTGAGTTGTAAAATCAGCATTGAATGTGTCTCTTTCCTCTTGTGTCATTGCTTTCCACTTGATGGAGAGATCTTTAGAATGCTTTACTGTTTCGGACATCGCACGCTCTGAACTCTCAAACAAAAAATAACCTTTACGAGGCTTGGGCGCTTCCGCGGCTTCACGTTCACCTCTTAAAAGAGCTTCAGAAATCTGCACGAATGCTCGTTTATATTTATATGTCTGCATTTCCCGTTGATATCTCAGCTCGTCTCGATTCACGTGCACTTCCGCTTCTGCCCTCTGCTCGTCTGATGCGACATGCCAAAGCTCGCGCAACTTCGAATATTTCTCCGGGTTTGACAGCAGCGGATTTTCACGTCTGCAAAGTTTCGCTTGCGGATCGTGCTCAGAAAACGCTTTGTACGCACTCATTACCTTCTTAGGTTCCAGCAATTTTCTCTGTCGCATTCTTTCCAGCTTTGCATCAATTGATGCGTTCATGCGTTTTCTTCTCTCTCTTCTCTCTTCTAAAGTTTTCAAACTTCTCTTCTTCTTCTTCTCATTCTCACTCCTCGTCTCGTTCTCGTCGTCCTTTCTCATCGTCGTTGTCGTCGTCGTCGTCGTCGTGGACGCCAACTTCCTTTTTTTGTACGGCCCTCTTTTCACGCCCTTCAAGGAACCTTTTCCTCTCTTCCTCGTTGCGTTATCAACGCCTTCTTCGTGCACTGCGTCGTTTCCACCAGCGAGTTGTTCTTCTTCTTGTTCTCTTCTCGACGAAGCGATGAATTCCGCCGCTTCGTCTAAAGACCCCAACATGATTAAAGAAACTCGTTGAAACGAAATACAACTCCTTCCTTTTATGCTCTTCTCCTCGTCTCACTACTGTTGACGATGCGCATATGCATGCATGAATATGTGTTTTCAGAATGCGCGCTCCGTTGAAATGCAGGCAAAAACGAGATTTTTTGAACTTTCTTTCGCGCTTCGATTTCGCCGCAAAACGACTCCAGAACAGACAAACAAACCCCTACTTATACAACTTATTTATTATTACATGTCGTTCAGTCTTCGCTTGTCCTCCCTTCCTCCTTTCTTCGCACAATCTCACATCTTATGACAGCGTAAAGCGTAAAAGTTGCGCATTAGAAGTATTCGTAATCATAATAATCAAATATGGATGAGGAGAACGCGTTGCGCGCGGATATACAAAATTTACTCGTCTCGACGGCGAAGTCATTTTTACCTAACCAACTCGTCGACGAAGTCTTCCAGCTGGCGAGGAATGTCGTCACAAAAACTACGAGAAAAGGTTCCGCTGATTTCGCGTGTAAAGCCTTCGTTTGTCTTTTTGCAAACATGAAAAGGATAGCCACAAATGAAAGAGGAAAAGGAAGCGAAGATGATGAGGAAGTAGAAGAAGAAGAAGAAGATGAGGGCGCTATCCGCGAAGCTCTGTTGAAGTCAACGAAAGTGAAAACTACGAACAACGAACCAACGAGAAAGCACGTGAGTGTTCTCGAGGGAATTTTTCACTTACGTTATCGTCGCAAAGCGCGCGATTCAAAAGATGTCACGCTTATATTGTATCGGGTTACCGAGTACGGTTTGATTCAAAGAAACGAATATTCGGATAGCATCGCTTTGAGCGACGCCGTTTATGAACACATGGACGCTTCCCAGATATACAAGGCTGGCATCGCAGATGTCAGAACGTGTCCAAAAAGCGGAACGATGCGGATACTATCAAAGAAGCGATTAGCAGAGCACGCGAAAATGGGGGAGTTGATGTGCTCGATGTGTGGACGCTTCTTTGAAGCTTCAAAAGGACTCGTGACTCATGCGCAAAGCGTCCATAAACATTCGTACGAGGAAGGAAAGCATTTACAACAAACGGCGAGAAATTCGCTCATAGATTTGACTAATATAGACGCTTTACAACGGGAGTACTTGCTGAGTCGATTTACCGAGGTGCTCGGCGAAGAGGAAACAAAGAAGAAAGCGGCGCCGGCATTGCATCCATTACTTGAAATTTGTAAAACAAACAACGTCGATGATGCGAGACGGTTTTTACGAGAGAACCCAGATGTCGATGTCAACACTATTTGCGACCAGCACGGATCAAATTGCTTGCATTGGAGTTCAGGTTCGAACGCTTTGGATTTGTGTAAGTTTTTTACTGATGAAGTTGGCATGGATCCGGCATTCGCGGAGCGCAAAAAAGGTCGAGCGGCGATTCATTGGGCGAGTAGGAACGGGTGCTTGGAAGTTCTCGTATGGCTCATTGAAGAGAAAAAGATAGATAAAGATTGCGAAATGGCTGACGGTACGACGCCATTCATGCGTGCGGCGTGGATGGGTCATCTTGAAATGTGCGAGTATTTGGTCAAGGTCGCCAAGTGCGATATACACAGAGAAAACAAGTATCGATGCAACGCAGTTCACTGGGCCGCACAAAGTGGCGACGTGAAAATGCTCAAGTACCTTCGCGCTTTAGGTCTCGATGTAACGTCTGCAAATGTCAACGGCCACTCCATTCTCCATAAATCTGCCACGAAAGGTTTTTACGACGCATGCGTGTACTTAGTCGAAGAGTTAGATTTGCCGCTACTTCGTGATAACGATGGGTATGGTCCAGAAGACATGGCTAAGATGGAAGGACACGAGGAACTCGCGAGCTGGTTGAAGAATAGAAGAAACAGAGTAGAATAGAAGATATAGCGCGTACATGCGGAAATTAGTATCATGCAGCTCCGTCGTATTCAGTACTTTTGCAGCACTTTAAAACGGCTTTGCGCTGATGACCGTCCATCCTCCTCCTCCTCCGCCGCCGCCGCCTCCCATATCGTCTCTATTCGTTTCCGATGTACTTGCTGCTAATGATGCTAAATGTTTCTCTAAGTCGAGTTTAAGCCTTTCGACGGACACTCTAGGGGTTGGTCGTTTTACTTTCGACGCCGTTTGCGCGTCGTCCGCGTCGCCGCGCTTACCGACGAATAAAACTGGTATTTCACCCGCGTGCGCGTCTGCCCATTCTTTCTTCAACGAAACGTCTCTAATTTCCAACGCGTACTCGCGCAAATCCAGAGCGATATGAGTATTGCGACTTTTCTTGCTATTACTATTTACTACATTTCCTGTTGTTGTTGTTGTTGTTGTTGTTGTTGTTGTTGTCGTTTCCCGTTGCTGCGACTTATGTGCTAATTCTAAAACGGCTTTCAACTTTTCTTCTAGCCCTTCGCATAAGCAGCACCCCGGCTTCGTGTATAAAATTAGAGCGTTGTCGTCGGCATCATTCGATTCTCTTCCCTCTGACGTTGACGATGGGAATATCGATGACGCTACAATTACTCTTGCCCTTCCGGTGCTTTTAGGTTTAGGTGATTTTTGAGGAAACCACCACGGCGAGCTATTCTCTTCCTCTCGCGAAGTGGTAAAAGTTCGGGCACAGCGCGGCAATAACAGCACTCTCGACTGAAACCGGTTTTGGTCATGAAGCTTCTGTTTTGCAGACGTTTTCTTCCAACAATGAGAAACAGAACAACGACTGTTCGATCCTGAAAAAGTCGGTGTTCGAATCATCGCACCGTGCGCGCAAAGATAGAAAAAGTGAAGCGGCCGACTACAGACAGAAAACAAACCCCTATACGAGTGAGTGTAGAAAAACTTCCTCTTCGTACGCAACTCCAAAAAAAAAACGACAAACAACAACAACCCGATTTTGAGAAGCGAAGAGAGGGAAAAAACGTCGTCTAGCAGCATCATCCTCGTTCTGTCACGTCGCTTTCTTTTAGTCAAAAATCACGATGAAGCCAATCTTACCTATCGCCGCTGCAATCGCGTTTACGGCTACTTTTCTGCGCACCACAAAGAGTTCTTCTTCTACGGCGAGGAAAATCGTCACTCGGGCGGCATCAACTTCTTCAGGAGGAAACGAAGCCGTTACGAAGAAGAATATTCCAAAGCCTATCTGTAAGAGAATCAATCACGACGTTTCATTCGGCGTCGTGACCGGCGAGAACAGAGGTGAAGATGCCATGGATCCACCGATTAAGGTCAACGATGACCTTTTCTGGTTGCGCGACGACGAAAGAAAAAACGAAGAGATTCTCGCGTACTTGAAAACAGAGAACGACTACACGGAAGCGCACACGAAACATTTGAAGAAAAAAGAGACGGAACTGTACAACGAAATCGTCAAAGCGATCGAGGAGACCGACGTGGACGTCAAATTTCCATGGGGTGAAAACTTTGAGTATTACGTTCGCACGGTGAAAGGCAAATCCTATCCAATCGTCTGTAGACAAGAACGAACGAATACCGCCAAAGGCGGCGATGAAACCGTCGTTTTGGATGTGAACGATCTCGCGAAACAAATGTCCTACTGTTCAATTGGTGGCTTCAACATGTCGGAAAGTCACAATTTATTAGCATACGGTGTAGATGAAACCGGGTATGAAACTTACAGGATCAAAGTGAGAAACGTTAAAACCGGAGAAGAGATGCCGATGGACGTTCTCGAGGGCACCACCGGTTCGGTCTCTTGGAATGGCGACACTCAATTATTTTATACGACTATGGACGATGCGCACAGACCTAACAAAGTCTGGAGACATAACATCGGCACTCCTCAGTCTGAGGATGAGTGTTTACTTTCAGAAGACGACGAGTTATACAACATCGGCTTCGGTAAAAGCGACAATGGCAACTTTCTCATTCTCGAAAGCGAATCCACGGAAACCAACGAAATTTGGCTCCTCGATTTGAAAAAGTCGCAGAACGAAAAACCACGACTCGTGGAGAAAAGGCGCGATAATCATCGATATTACGTCGAGCCGAGCAGAAATAATAAGAAATTGTATATTTTGACGAATCAACTCGGTAAAAAAATCAACTTTGACTTGAAAGTGACGAGCTTAGAAACACCCGGAATGGAGAACTGGACGGATTTAAAAGGAAAAGGATTCCCTTGGAGCGAGAAGCGGACTTTAGAGAGCATAATGACGTTCAAAAAACACATAGTCATCGATGGCAGGGAAGATGGATTTACGCAAGTTTGGGTGTTACGACTCGATGACGACGCTAATAACGAAGACGATAGCATTTCAGACTGGTATCGATCGGAATGGCCAGCGGCGAGTGTTGTCTATCCTTCGCGCGCATCGGCGTCTTTATCGTGCGTTGGAGCAAACAAAATTTACGAAACGAATAAACTGTTACTGACACACTCTTCTTTGGTAAATCCACGAACTGTGTATGAATTCGATATGGACTCGCAAGAGAAAGTCATGAAAAAAATAACCGCCGTGAAAGGTTTCGTAGAAAAGAATTATGAGACGTTGCAAATCCAAGTCACGAGCAGAGACGGCCAAACGAAAATTCCGGTGTCGATTGCGTACAAGAAAGGTAAGAGAGAACGGCAAGGCCCGCTACTTTTAGAAGGCTACGGGTCGTACGGTATTTCTAATGATCCATCGTTTGATCGTTCTGTAGTTCCATTGCTTGACCGCGGTGTCACTATTGCCGTCGCGCACATCCGCGGAGGCGGTGAACTCGGAAGATATTGGTACGAAGAGCAAGGGAAATATTTGAATAAAATGAACACTTTCAACGACTTCATCGACTGTGGCGAGTATTTATGCGCGAGTGGTTGGACTTCTCCCGAAACACTCGCAATCTCTGGACGATCTGCTGGTGGATTATTGATGGGTGCAGTCACTAACATGGCACCTGATTTATTCAAGTGCGTCGTCGCGGGCGTGCCTTTCGTCGACGTGATGGTATCCATGTGCGACCCGTCCATTCCCCTCACCACGGGAGAATGGCTTGAATGGGGAAATCCGAACTGTTCCAAATATTACGAATACATGAAATCGTATTCGCCTATGGAGAACATTCGAAAGTCTCGCAAACCTGATGTACTTATAACCGCTGGTTTACACGATCCTCGCGTGGCGTATTGGGAAAGCGCGAAATACGCCGTGCGCATGCGCGAATCGTGCGAAAACGAAGACGCAAGAATCTTACTGAAGACGGATTTAAGCGCCGGTCACTTCAGTGCGACCGATCGCTATCGAAAGTTCAAAGAAGTCGCGTTCGAATACGCGTTTGTTCTAGATTGCATTTGTCCAAAATAATATTACATTTTATATATTCATTTGCATGCACGACTCTATGATTGCGGTTTGCCATTCTCGCGCCGATCTACCATTACCTTTTCTCGGGAGCTCTAAATCAATCGTCAATAAACGTTCCGCGCGCAGTTTTTCAAGATTTGCGGAGTCGCTCGCGCTGCTCTTCGACGCCTGAGCACTCGCGCTCGTTTCATTCTCACGCAATTTCTTGCCGTATTCCGTCGGATCTCGAAGGATAATTGAAAAGCAACGCTTTGGATTTAATCCGTGCGTCGCTCTCTCAGCTTTCATTCTGCCTTTGTTCCCGATTGTCATTTTCTCTAGATTCTGCCCAATTGTAAAGTTGTCGAAACCAGTTTGTACGTCGGCGATACCTTCAGCTACTAAAGTTTGGCGCCCTTGCGAAAAGAACCAAAACCTTGACGACGGCGATGTCCAGTTCAGAGTGTTATTCGTCGTGTTGTAGTGAAAGCGATATCGCTCCCTTCTTCGTAACCCGAGTTTCCTGTATTTCGTGTGCGAAATGAATACTGCGCCCTCGAGAATAGCACGACGTAGCTCAGAGCTTCGACGCTCCCGCCATAATTCAACTTCCTCCCTGGTGTCTTCTACTTCTTGCTTGAGATCTGAAATCTTATCGTTGAATCGATCGCGCTCTTCCTTTAACATGCGTTGCAATTTTGCCGTGTGCAGCAAATGTGAAGTCGTCGAAGCAACCGAGGGAGAATTCGTGGACGAGAACGCTTTAATCGTCGCCGAGGTTGGCGTTGAGTCTATCAAGTCTGATCCAGTCGCGCGAAATAGTCGTCTCGAAGGTGAAACATTTTCACTACTCGCCGACAAAATAGGCGACGCGTCGATTCCTCTCGACGACGCGATTTTGTCGAAATCTTCTTCTGTCGTCTTTGCGTCTGCGTTCACTTTTTCCTCGTCATAATCACCGTCGAGTGCGACTGCCTTCTCTCCGTCGTCGGAAGCATCGTCATTTTTGTCGCTTTCTATGTCGGAATCGATATTATTATCACCAAAAGAATCACGCTGCGTCGGTTGCTCGCTAATGTTTGCATCGACGACTTCCCACTCTATTGTTATTTGCGCTTTTTTCCGTTTTCGCGAAGACATTGCTCCGTATACGTCTAAATCTAAATCTACGCGTTGCATGCCAGCTTCGCGGTCGCATTTTTTTCCATTCACAACTTTCGAGCGATTAACTTTAAATTTTGTTTCTCCGAGTTTTACAATCGACCCAACTATCGTTCGGTCGAGTATTTTGACGCTCACTTCACCGCAATGAATTCTATTCTTGGCGTTTCTATTTTCATCTTCATTAGTATTGTACTCTTTGTAATCGTAATCATCAAAGTCCGGCAAAGCAAACTCGTGTCTCGATCCCCATTCTATTCGATTAGACCACGGTCTGGTTGCTGTTCGTGCCTTTGTGCCGCGATATGAAATCAAGGCGTACGGGTACCCGAAGCTAATGTTTCTGTTTACGAGATTCTTGCACTTCATGACCCTGACGACGAGTATCCCGTTTGAATTCTCGAGCTGAGCCTTCTTTGCAATTTCCATATACGTGTGCTCTACGTCCACATACATTCGTCTTGGTTCCACGAAATCTTTCTGAATCGCGTTTTGTATGAACGAAATGACCCAATCGTGCAAACCAGGAATATCAGAGACGGGCAAACCCATGGGCGAAACGGAAACGTCGACGGTGGGTGTTTCTCTAAAGGAGACATCTACGCCAGAAACGCCAGGTTCTCTCGATACCAGACGCATTCCCATGATTAGCTTACCGTGAATGGATAAGTTGGTGATGTGAACCGGGACGTTGAGACTTTTCAAATACATTCCAGGCTTTATCTGTGCTTGAATTCTCGCGTGCGACGCGTTCGTATCCCAATCGAAGTCGCACTCAAACTGTACGTAGTCAGCTTTAGGATTGTACCTCGCGACGTACAAGTTAATAGTCGGCGGCGTCGTTCCTAACGAGAAGTCTTCTAGGCTCACCTCCCCGATGAACGAATTTTTGTTGTTGTTGTTGTTGTTGTTTCCCGCGTCCATTCTTTTGAGAACGTCAACTGCGACTCTTTTCACGTGTTCGTCCGCAATTTGACTCAGAACGCATTTGTATTGATGTCGCAACAAAAGATTTATCCACTCGAAGGAACCTGATTCTACGGTCATAAATTCAGCGTTGATGCTTTCTTTAACCAGTTTTCTCGCTTTAAATTCTCTTCTCCGTCTTTCTCTCTTTTTCTTTAGCGTCAACACGAACGCAATCAAGGAACACAACATTACAATTAGCAACGCGTGGAGAAGGGTGGAGAAAAGATACCGCGTCCATCCGAGTTCATTGTTTTTGGACGATATCAACGACGACGACGACGACGACGACGACGACGAGTAGGAGGAGGAGGATAGTTTTTTCCACCCGCTCATCGCTCGCGCTCTTCTTTTCTACTCCTCCGCGCTCTTCTTCATCAAGATTAATTGTTTCGAACACAAATTATTGTTTTTGTGACAGTTGAACAGCAGTTGATTGAAAACTTCGAAATATCATCGAAAGCGTGCGAGACGACGACGCTTCACGCGCATATCGCGCGACGCACGGGGGAGAAGAGAGGGAAAAAAAAAAATCTTCTTCTTCCCGGGACGTTCGTTTTTTGCGTCAAAACACACGCGCACGCGCATTTTTTAAAAACACAGACGTAAACACACTTTGAGTATTCGATAAAGGAGGCAAGCGAAATGAAGATCGCAGCGATGGCTCTGTGCGCTCGAGTCGTCGGGTCGTCGTCTTCATCGACGCGGCGGCGCGGCATCGCTTTGAAAAACAACAGCGAAAATGCGAAGATCTTTAAAAAAAAAAAGAGAGGAGGCGTCCGACTTATAACGAACTCGTCGTCGTTCTCCGGGCAGGGAGGAGGAAGCGGAGAAGAAGAAGAAGAAAAAGAAAAAGGAGAAGAAAAATTAGTGATCGTTACCAGTGAAAACGCGCAATATTTAAATTCAACGATGATGCAGAAGAGAAACGAAGTGGAGGAGTACTTGCAGAAATGTGATGCTTTGGAACTCACGTTACAAATCGCCCTCGCATCGGAAGATTACGAACAAGCTGTCAAAATCAAGAAAGAGCTTGAACCAACCGCGGACGACGACGATGATATTAATTTTAGCATGCTTTGCGATTTATGTAGGCGCGTCAACTATCCGGTGAGCCCGACAGCCAACGAGACTGATGAAGATGTAATTGCCACGGCGGCGAAGAAGCTTGGATTGGTCGGTGATCCGAGAGCTCTACCAGCTCTCGCCAGAGCGCTTCGAATGCCAACGGTGAGCGCGAAAGCGCACGCTCAAATCGAACAAAGCATGTGGACTCTCTTCGGAAAATCCGGAGATACGGAACTCGATTTACTGCTCCAGAAAGGACAAGACATAATGCATAATAAATACGTGACTCCCAGATTAGGAGGAGAGGTCGAACAAAATGATAAGAACACGGTTGTAGAAAAAGAAGGAAACGAGGAAAGTGCGTTTACAAAGGAAAAAAAGAGCAAGAGGAATGCGATCGAGGAGCAAGCGGCAGAGCGCATGCGAAATCTGAAGAAAGCAACGAATATCTTCACCACCGTCATACAGAAATCGAATGGATTGTTTGCAGAAGCTTGGAATCAACGAGCAACAGCTTTGTATTTGCAAGGTGATTTTGCTGCCGCATACGCTGACGCTGAAGAAGCTTTTCGACTGAATCCGTACCATTTTGGCGCGCGCAGTGGTATGGGTTTATGTAAATTTGCATCCAGATCTTTTGACGAGGCATTAGCGTTGTTTGAGTCCACTCTCGAGATAAACCCACACATAGAGTCTATTCAACGCTATTCCAAAGAACTTCGGAAGGCCCAGGCAACGCCTCGAGTCGAGCCACAAAAGCTCTCGGATGCGATCGAAGATTTTAAAAGATCGTTGGCAGAATCCTCGGATTTGTTCAAAGACGATAACCCTGAAACGCCAGAAATGTAATAATACGATTAATTTAATACAACGTTGTAATGGTAAGAAGAAAGTTCGTATTTATTAAATCATGCCTAAGTATTTCAGATTGCGATAGATTCTTCCTCTTCGCTCTCGTAAAGGTTTGATCTTTTCGCAATAGTTTTCGTGATACGTGCGTTTACTTTTCGAGCAATTACGCGTGTCTTTCATAAAGTTCCTCCTCTCTGCCATGTGCATCTGCATTTCGTTTTCTATCGCTTCCAAGTTTTCTTCAGATACCTCACCGTCGCCAGGTAACAGCGCGTCGCTCACTGTCACTTCGTCATCAACGACAACATCGCACTGGAGCTCTTCGGAAGAACCTTTCAGAATCAGAGCTTTGTGCTCCAGTTTGTTATTCATCCCTGGACCGAGATAGTGCCAATTTCGACGCGAAGCGCTTTGGATCTGGAAATTTTTATATTTTTCAGGAACAGCCTCATCGGCGTTTTCGTTTGGATCCCACCACGTGCAAGATTCGAGAGTTTGCGGCGCGTTTTCGCTCTCGCCGTGATTTTGATCTTCCGCGACCATCGAATACTGATTTCGAGGAATTTTCCACATTCGCAACTCTCCAGTTGATGTCGCGGTTACGAGTCCCCAGAAACTCATCTGTTTCAGTCCATTGTCAGTTCTTGTAGAGATCGGCGCTGTGAGCCACGCCAAGTCGACGCACGCACACTGTTCCGACACGTTGAAGTTTCCGCACTTTCGCTCGTATTTCAGCTCGATCGCATCGCTCGAATACACGCGCACGTACGAATCATCACTCGCGACTGCTATGTAACCACCATATTCGTTATGCTTAACGCAATTGTGAGCTGAAGTCGTCCGGGTCCACTTTTCGCCCGCTAGTTTTAAAATATCACCAGCTTTTTCGTCTTGTTGAATAAGCGCTTTTCCCGCTCCACTCGGTGAAGCTCTAATTGAGAAACATCTTAAAATACCATCCATAGCACCAGTCATCAATATGTTTCTTGTTCCAGGATTCGGATGCCACGAGAGTGAAGTTATTTTACTGGAGTGATCGTCGTACCATTTACACAAGCGCCCGCTCACAGACGACCAAACGAGAATACGATACGCACCACGACCGCTGTTTGCGTAAACATCGCACGTTGAGGTTAAAATAAGACGTCCACAATTCGTGTACACTACGTGCGTCATTTGTTTCGCCATCCATCGCAACGTGTGTAAGCAACCCCCGGGATCTTTGATGTCTCCATCGATATCAAAAACGCGTCCGTCACTGTCGTCAGAAACTGTAGTCAGAGATGCACCTGTTTGCGGGTGCCACGCGATTCCATTCACTACATCACGATGATGATACTTCGTCGTGCATTCTAAAGAACCCGTCTGACAATCCCAAACGGCTATTTTTCCGTTCGAATCCGCCGTTGCGAGTCGATTTGAGAATAACACCGGTGAAAACGCGCACGCGGTGATGCTTGCTTTTTCATCGTGAAAGCCGTTTAAATGCAGCACCCGTTCGTCACCACTTTTCATTCCGGGAACCATATTTTTCCAAATCAATGCCGTGTTATTGCGTCCGATGATCGCGAGTGTGGGTACGTCTGAATCTTCGTATAGATACATGTCATCCTCGACAGTGTCATTGGCATTTGAATCGTGGTCTACCTCGATATCGTCTCCCGATGCCTTCGCATCGTTCCATTTTATATCAGCAACATCTTCCAAACACTTCAATCTCGCAATTTTTTCACCGTCGGCAGACCACACGTTGATAAATTTATCTCCACCGCACGTTGCGATTAAATACGTATAATCGGATGAAGAGATGGTCGATGATTCATTTCCTTTTATTGGTATAGACTTCACCGCGACGCGCTTGATACCTCCTTCGTGAGCGTTCTCAACGGCCCACATGGACGATGAACTCCTCATTCTCTCTTCGCATCTCGCGATGCCTTCGTTTACTTTCGATTTCACGTCTGGACTCGCATCTTTCGTTGGCGACTCCCTGTAACTCTTCAGCGCTGCAGTCCACCGTTCCAATCTTTCTAAAATATCTCCGCACGTCAAGTATGGATCAACCCAGAGTCTCCGAAACGAACACGATTTTTCGGCATCTGACAATCCGTCTTCGTACTCCCCGAGCGCGCGATGACACAAAGCTCGTTTGTGGTACAACTCCGCGTATCGATGAAGACCTTCAAGTTTGGAGAAGGCGAGCGCCTGTGTGTAACACTCGCGCGCTCTCGAGAAGTCTTCGTCGGCCATGGCGTCGTCGCCGATTTTTTCGAGATTCAAACCGTTGACGAGAGGCTGCGAATCCGCGGCATCTTCGCGAATATCCAATACGGTTGCGTTCGTCTCCTTCGCCTCTTCTTCTTCTTCTTCTCCTTCTTCTTCACATCCACCTTCTGCTTTCTTTTCTTCGTTTCTTTTTCGATGATGTTCTTGTTTTCTTCTATTGGTATTCTTCAAAATGGTTTTCGCTCGCCACGAATACGGCGCATCTGATGTCACGCGTCGGAGCTCCTGCGCATCGTCGATATTTTTCTCGCTTTCGTCTATTTTCCTTCCCTCCTTTTCACTTTTTTCAAAAGTTGCTCTTCCTTTTTCTCGTCGTTGCTTTAAATCACCGCAACTGTCGTCATTCCCCTCGCGCGTTCGTCTTCCTTCTCTGTTCTTCTTCTCCTTACTGTTCTCCGTCTCATTCGCTTTCTGAATAATCGCGGAAGTGGTAGTGATTTTCTGTAAAATAGACTCGTAACTTTTCTGAATGCGTTGAAACCGTTCGGCTGATCCTCCTTTATCGGGATGCGCCGTGCGAACGAGCGAGCGATAGGCTTTCTTGACGTCCTCTTCGCTCGCATTCGGTGCGACCCCGAGTACCTTGTAATGATTGAGCTTTCGAACCATAACGTTTATTATTATATTATTGCGACGAAGACAACAAATGTGTCGAATGAGAGGGGAGAGAAAAAAAAAGGAGGCGTTACTCTCTCACGACGAGAGCGGAAAAACTTAAAAAAAACAAAAGAGAGAAACGAACAGTCGTCTGTTGTCTCCTTCTCCCTCCTCCGCACAAATAGAAAAAAAACGTCGTGCGCAGTGGCGTAAAGCGCGTTGAGAAGCGTTCCCGGCAACACAACATATATCTATATATATAATCGAGCGTGAGTGAAATAGAGAAAGCACGCGTGCGCTGCGATTGTGCGACGGTCGTCGCAGAGTAAATAGTGTAGTTCAAACTTCGATTGGTGCATAAACGGTTGAAACAAAAAGGTGCACGTAAACTAATGAGCGGAGGAGAAAAAGAAGAAGAAGAAGAAGAAGAAGAAGAGCACTTGCGCACAATATTCGATGAATTCAGAACCTCGAAGATATCGATAGATGATATCATTTCGCGTCGACGACGACGACGACAATATCGTCGATCATTGAATAATAGCGAGAGCAGTAGCGTTGGCGTTAGCAGCGACAAAACCAACACAGTTTCACTCCAGGAGATATTTCTTCAGCGAGGAGAAAAATTTAACGAGGAAGACTTTGCAAAGTTTTATCACTTTTGTTTTCTGGCATGTTTAACAACACAAGAAATAATCCCCGCGAGGTCGATTTCAGTGGACGACGCGTGTGAATTGTGGTCGTTTCTTTTGTCTTCGACGAAGAAACAACAGCTGAGAAAGTCTTCGTCGTCGTTATCCATAGAAGAAGGAGGTGCGCGGACTATGACGACGACGCCGACCACGACAACCACGCCATCGTCCGTTTTAGCTAAAGGTATGCTCTTACCGCGGTGGATGAATCGCACGTTCTGTAAATTCTGCACGGAGAGGACTTCTTCTTCTTCTTCTTCTTCTGTGGTCGATGAGGAGACGTTTTTAAGGACGTTAGACTTTGCGCGGATGTACAGAAAAAACAACGGCCACATACGCGACTGGTACGAGAACCAAAAATGGCCGGCGCTCATAGATGATTTTGTCTCTTCGCTTGGTCGAGAAAATAATACAGCGATAAAAGACAACAGCAATAAGCGAGCTAGCGGTGGTGATGGCGGCAGTAACGACGATGCTGATCGGGTCAGAACGGACGAAGAGTTAGCATCTTCATCCTTACGAGCAGATGTAACTTTACGAAGAGGAAAAGGAGGAAGAATTGGAATGAAAACTGTGCACCCGCGAGGACAAAAGCGCAAAGAGCAAGAGGCGAACGTAGACGTGCTCTCGTCTCAACTGTCCTCTGCTTTACAAACCAAGAAACAAAAAACTGGTGGCATTCGCTTAGATTACTTCGACTGAATAATCTACTCTAGACATATATTCGTACAAACACAGTTTTATTACATGCTGCTATTTACATCGCGCGCTTTCGCAAGCTTTTCGTTTTTATTCTCTTTTTTTTAATAAATCATCTCAACTATCACTGATTTTCTTTCAATCATTTCCCGCTCGAAAAAGGAGAAGACGAAGACGACGAAGAAACAGTTTGTTCGGAGGAAAAGTCAGCCCGTCTGTTCGCTTCTATCTGCGTCACTTTTTCGTAAAACCCGCTGTTTAGGTACGAATAAAAGAGAGAGAGAGAGAGAGTAAAAAAGAGTGTGAGTTAGGGGAGTGTTGATTTTCGAATTTTCCAGCGAGTTGAAAAAAAAAAGATAATAATTCATCAGAGAGTCGCACGTGTGAATCATGAACGCTTCCACGGCTGCGCCGCACACGAACGAGGCCGTGGCAACTTTGTAATAATAGGACAAAGGGAAGTTGTGCACGGCAACTTTCCCGAATTTCGGAGCCACGTGGCGCGAGGAGGAAGAGGAGGCCATCTTCTTTTGTGAAGGAGTAAAAGTTTTTTGAAAAAAAAGTTTCCATCAACACCTAGACGCTATATACTCTCGTGCTCTCTCTCTCTCTCCGTCCTCACAACACACAAACACACAACGCAACACACGAAACACAAAACGATAGGTAAAACGATGACGTCTTCTTCTAAGGAGAACGTCGAGCGATTGTATAAACAACGCGAAGAGTTAGAAGCGGAGATGGCGTCGATTTCCCAGAGGTTAAACGGGCCAAACATGCCAGGTGTAAAAGGCGCTTTAGTGGACAACGAAGGCTTTCCAATTGGAGGAGGAGATTTGGATTTGTACTCCGTGCGAGCGGACAGACAGAGATATAACTCGTTGAAGAACGATCACTTAAAGTTGACGAATATGATTGAGAGAGAAGTGCAAGCGTTGCTCTCGTCTTCTTCTAACAACAGAGGAGGAGTAGAAGCAGCGGGAGGCGCAGATACAGATACAACAACAGTTAATACGAAAGAGAATATCGAGCAGAAGGCTGTTGAGTCAACAATACCTAAAACTGAAGCAGCAGCAACGACGACGATAAATCGAAAAGCTTTCGCGGTGGTGGATATATTAGCACCCGGATCACCCGCGGATACAGATGGTTTAATGCTGCACGACCGAGTTTTAGATTTCGGAGGAGCATTTTCAATCTCCGATGCGGCTGCACTTATTCAAAATAACGTAGGAAAAAGCCATCGCGTCGTGGTCAACAGGGCTGGAATGGATGAAATAGTAAATATTACGCCTCGAACGTGGAGCGGGAACGGATTGTTAGGAGCTCATTTTCGGGCGTTAAACTTTTAGAATAGTATAAATTGAAAGGCATCACTAAACTATAGACTAAATCATCTAATAACCGCGTTTTCGTTGCAGCTTTCTATATGCTTTTAATTCCTCAACCGTCATGTCTTTTGTCGATTTCTTCTTCTTCGCCTGCTTCCCCGGTTTGGTATTTTTTGCGACGCGTTTACCGTCACTCGCATCTCTATCCATGCCGTCATCGCCAACACCTTTATCACTAAGCGCACCGCCATCGTTGTCCTTCTTCTTCTTTTTCTTCTCCATCTGCTCCTCCTCCTCCTCGTCGTCGTCGTCGTCCCAAGCGCTTTTCTCTTCCCCTTTGGTGAGTTTTTTAAATACCTCTGATCCGAAGATTTTGTTTTTGTGTCTGTGCACTTTCACGTCCTCGACTTTCACGACGCCGGCTTGCTTTAATCGATCTCTTTCAAGCTTTTCGTCAAACTCTTTATCACTCAACGGTTTTTGCTTTTCCAATTCTTTTCCTAAAACTATGATTTTTTTCTTTTTATCGTCAGATGCGGCGTGCTCGCCACCACCATTTGCGTTCCTATCGTCCTCCTTGCCTTCTTCGTCGCTGTCGTGATTGTTGCCGCCGCCGCCATCAATATCTTCACCATTCACTACTGTTTCGAGAAAGCTTTTCTCGTTTTTGTTCTCTTCCTTTTTCTTTTTCCCTCGCTTACCCCTTCTTTTCTTACTCGGAGGATTCACGTCTTCTTTGGCAGTCTCGTTGTCGCCATCATCAATCGCTCGCTTTAATCCAAACGTCGGCATTGTCTTGTTTTCAGTGTTGTTATTGTTGTTGATGTTGTTCTTGTTCTTCTTTTCCTCATCATCACTACCATCATCGTCATCATCATTATCATCGTCACCTTTCATCGCAGGATGGTTATCGTCAAGAGGGTGTCCGTCTAAAGTCCGCAGTCGTGGGCACATCGCCTTGACATTATCTACGTACGCTTTGCCATCGAGAATGGCAATCGGATTGCCTCGCAAACTCAAGTGCGTCAACTTTGTAAGTTTTGACAACACTTGCACTCCGGCAAAGTTTTTTATTCGATTGTGAGAGCAATCGAGCACACGTAAATTGATATTTTTACTCAATCCCGACGGTAGCTCTGTTAGTCTATTCTTTGCTAATCGAAGTTCTCGCAAATCTGTGTTTTGAGAGAAGCTATCGTCACCTATTTTTTCCATGCCGTTGTTTGATGCCGAAAATTTTCCAAGCTTGCGAAGCGGGAGAAGCTCGTGTTTGAGACTTTCGATGGAGTTGTTCGAAACGATCAACGAGTTCAACTCCGTGCAGTTCTTCACCGCGTTCAAGCACTCCTCCGTGAGTGCGTTATCCGAGGCAATCAGTGCTAACAAACTTCTCGTCAAAGGTGCGTCTTCCAAACCATCAAAACTACTCAACCGGTTCCCGGAGACATTCAACACGCGAATAGTATCGCAGCATCTGCTCAAAGGTTCCAACCCATTCGATTCTAAACGATTGTTTGACAAGTTTAACCACTTTAATTGCTTCAAATGCTTCAAGTTTTCAATGCTGTCTATCGCGTTATCGCTCAAGTCTAAACGCACGAGGTTTGGAAACTGGACGGTGGCGGCTTTCGATAAATCGAGGGAAGAAAATCCCTTCCCTTTCAAGTCACAAACGGCAACCGCTTCGGACGAGGAGACGTTGTGAACGCTTCTCAGAATAGTCTTTTCATTCACAGCGATGCCCATTTGTCTGTATCTGACGAAGTGAGAATCGTATTTTAAAAAGAACACCCGGTCGTCGTCGGTAGCGCGCGAAATAGGAAAAGTTTTATTTTGTAGAGTTTTTGGTTTGTTTGTTTTACATTTTTCGATTAGAAACGAGTATCTCTCTCTGCTGCTCTCTTTTTTGGTATTATTATACAGTTCTCTTTATCGGCGCTGCAACAGCGCCTCTTCCTCATCCACTTTCTGGTTCTCAACGTCTTCTTCTTCTTCTTCTTCTTCTTCTCCTTCACCTTCTTCTTGCTCTTCCTCGTCCTCTCCCTCTTCTTCTTCTTCCTCCTCTTCTTCCTCGTCCTCGTCTTCGTCGCTGACCTCGTCTAAATCCGCTCTTTCTTCTCTTCGTTGATTAATTCTTCGCCTCGGCGGTAACTTCCTCAAGGCAAACAGAACCATGGCTGACGGCGCAATTTCCGAGACGATGTAATATATCGCATTCAACTTCACGTCGGTGACTACGTCCAGAGGGAATTTCCGCGGTGCTATTGCGGCGACTAAAATACAAACCGCGCGGAACGTGAAACAAAAGGTACACGAAGCCGTGACGATGCCGACTTCAAAAAGCTTTCTAGATTTTCCCACCGCGTCGTTTGGAAACTTTCTTAGCATGAAGAACAAAAGTCCTCCGTAAGTGGCAAACCCGACCGATGCGGCTAAGAAAGAGCACAATCGAATCACCGCCGCACCTAAAATCCACCCATTTCGTATGCTCCTCGTCGTCGCGCTCTTTTGTTCTCCTATCCAACACACCGCTTGGGCGACGTACACGAAAGCGTTCACGACGAAGAACTTAAACCTTAAGTTTCTCGTTTGGGGAGATATCGACCTCGCTTGCTCGTAGATTTCCGCCCAAAACAATATCAGAAGCGAATCTGTGAGGATTGAACGATGATTTTTTTGCAGAACGCGTTTTTAAGTCAGTATTTTGTTTTGAAGAGTTGGTTTTTCTTCGTCGCTTCCTTCGTGAGAGAGAAAAAAAAAAGAAATCGTTCCGCGACCGAAAGAAAACAACAGGAAAGACGCACACGTGGTGAAGAAAATCAGCCCGGGTAAATCGAGCAATATGGACGCGAGCACGTTAGGTTCAATCTCGTCCAGTTTTTCGCGGATGGCAAACACCACGGCCCGAATGGACATGACTAAAAAGTTCAAAACGACGAACGATTTCTGCGTCGTCCAAACACTCGAATTTCTCTGTTGAATCCGAATCAGTTGCACGAAAGCCACGGTGGCTAAGAGCGCGTAAAAGACGGCGAGATAATCGTACTCCATCGTCACTCCCATCGACGACGAATCTTGCGCAGATGATGACGTCGCGTCTTGGATGGTGTTTAATGACGACGACGACGACGAGTAAGACATCTTTCTCTCGCACCGTTTTTTTTTGTCCGGGCCGAAAAGACAACCGAAAAACAAAAAAGAAAACAAAAAAAAATTCCGGAGAAGGAGGTGGGTGCCTTGGGCTGAATTTGAGTGAATAAACTACTCTTACATGTGTTGTTGTTGTTGTTGTGCGCTTTTCATCGACAACAAAAAATAATAATAACTCTCCTACGATGTGTGCTAAATCTACAAACGCTATGAATCATCCTCTTCTGCGTCCTGTTCCGCTCTGCGAAACCTCCAAAAGTTTCTCTTACACTCCACCAAGTTTTTCATTTGCCCGCGATAATATCCAGGCCAGCCGGCAGCCGATAATATCGAAGCCGGGCCTTGCGTCTCTCTCTTTGGAAGATTTTCTGCGCACGACGTGTACGCCCCGAGGATGTTTCTAAAGTTACGCAGAGATTTGGGCATCATATTCAACGAAAATTCACTGACTAAGCCCTCTGCGCCGTTGTACACTTGCACGTGCGGCACGGCGTGGACGTTCATGTCCTCGGCGAAACTCTCCGAGAACTCCGACAGGTTGACTTTCAAGAACAAAACGTTCGAAAACTCATGCTCGGCTATTTTCGCAAACTTTGGGTGAACACTTCTGCACGCCGGGCAATCTTCTCTGAAGTATTTCACGACGACGAGCGGTGATTTACGCTCGAGTATTTGTTCGATGATGCTGCTTTTTTCCTCGTCCTCGACGTCTTCGTCGATGGAGTTTGAGTGGTTGTCAATGTCGCGATGTATCATCGTTGCGGACGCATACAAATAGCTCAGAAATTCGTCGATGCTCTTGACTGATATCAAGTTCCTCGGTTGAGAAGAAGTCGATTGGTATTTCTCCCACCATTTTTGTTTGTTGTTATTATTATTGTTGTTGTTATTGTTGAGTTTCAGTTTATTTTTTATTCTTCCTACTTGGGCTGTCGTTGTCAGCACGTTATCCTCTTCTGTCGTGGTGGAAAACATTTCTTCCGCGCTCGTCGACGTCGACGTCGAATGCGTCGCCACGCTCGAAATGTATTTATTTTTACTATTCTTAGTCGGTTCTTGATTATGTTCTATCGACGACGTGAATTCACTCGACGCTCGAGCCATGTTTCTTCTTCCTCGTTCTTCGTTTGAACCCGTCGTCTTCCATTCAAAGCGACGTTTCGAATCTCGGTGTTGGTGAACGGCATGCTTTTTATGCGGAGGTCTTCCACTTCTTGTTGCTGCTGCAGAAGCAGCACCTCCTCTTCTCGTGGACGCGACGGTGGTCGAGTGGAAAGACGACGGAGCGAGAGACATGCTGCTGTTTTCGTTCTTGTTCTTTCTCTTTGGGGTTCGCTCTTCTCGCAAGCGCGCGCAAAGTGCTGACGCGGTATTTGTTTTTATGGTTTAAAAGCCAAAAAAAACCGGCGGGGGCCGTGCCACAACCGACGGACGACAGACGTGTCGAAAAAAAAAAAGGAAAAAAAAAAAAAAGAAAAAAAAAAAAAAAGTGCAAAAACGAATTAAAAATATCTCTGCTCTTTTATTCGTATGTAAGCGCGTCGCGTTCACTCGCACCGCGGTATGTATGTAGGGCAATAAAAACAATAAATCAAAAGAAAGCCCGAGAAGCGAGATTCGATCATCTTCGGCAAAAAAAAAAGCGCGCGCGCTTGTATTACTACAAGAAAAAGGCGCAGCTGTATATATTACAGTCATCGGTTCTTTGCGCTTTCACGAGAACAGAGGAGACCGCAGCAGCAGCAGCGGCGGCGGCGGGTAAAGCGTTTATTCATCCACGACGCAGTCCAGACAGACAGCTTCTCAATAATAAATAGGAAGAAGAAACAGAGAGAGGAGAATCCCCGTCATCAGCAGCAGCAGCAGCATCGGGTGCCTAGGAAAAGGATGAAGAACGGTACCATCACCGCGGATGAAATCTTGGAGCAAAAACCAAAGCGCTTATCGCAAGATGATGAATCGAAGTATTTGCATTCCATGCGTCCAAATTCGCCGCAAGTTGGCGATCAACCGACGGTTGTCTTGAAAGTTGGGACTTCGTCTTTACTTCGTGGAGATTGCTTGCATTTAAGTATGCTTGGTTTTCTTGCGGAGACATGCGCTGATCTCAGTAAACGCGGGATGAGAGTCGTCGTCGTTACGTCTGGGTCAGTCGGCGTCGGTTGTAAAATCTTGAACTCGCCAAAACCGAAAGATTTGGCTGGAAAACAAGCATTCGCTGCGGTCGGACAAGTGCATCTCATGCGCATGTATGAAGATTTCTTTACGACGTTGGACTTGAAGATTGCGCAAGTCTTGGTAAGTTTAGACAACATGCTTGAGCGAAAGCAATACGAAAATGCAAAGAGCACATTTAGTGCTCTCTTAGAGAGGCATATAATTCCAATCGTGAACGAAAACGATACCGTGGCTGTTCAAGACGTCAAGTTTGGAGATAACGATACGTTAAGTGCACACGTCGCGGCTTTAGTCAACGCAGATTACCTCTTTTTGCTCACGGACGTGGACGGCTTATACACCGCGAATCCTTACAAGAATCCGGATGCGAAATTAATTAGTGTAGTCGAAAACGTAGAGGATCTCGAGGTCACCACCGACGGTGCTGGATCGGCTCTTGGAACCGGTGGAATGGCTACTAAAATCACCGCGGCTAGATACGCAACCTCGTCTGGAGTCAACACCGTCATCATGAACTCGAACAATATGAATAAAGTTCAATCGGTTATCCAAGGTGCTAGTATTGGAACGCTATTTTTGGCGATGCCGAAACCGTTGAAAGGCCGAAAACGTTGGATCTTGTTGCAACCAGTGCAGGGTTACGTGTTCGTAACAAAAATTGCTATGCAAGCGATTGAAAAAGATAGCTCGTTGTTTGCTGCGGGTATCATTTCTTGCGGAGGGGATTTCGAGGTTGACGACTGCGTTACGATTAACTACAAAGATCAAGAAACAGGTGAAGAGAAAGAAGTTGGCAAAGCTATCGTGAATTACTCTTGCGCAGATATGGATCTATATAAAGGAAAACAAACGGAAGAGTTCTTTGAAATGGTTGGGTACTCAGGAGCGGAAGCTATTTGTCACAAAAATAACATCTGTTGTTGGATCCCTGGCGGAGAAGAACCGTCCTCGACGTCGTATTTGAATCTTTCCGGGCTCTGTGTAACCGAAGAAAGCATAGAAGAAGAAGAGAAATAATAATAAAAAAGAAGCAACACGAAGAGGAAACTTTAATAATATACGCGGGCCAAAGGTCGAACCGAAAGGTGTTGCCCGCGAGAAAATAATAAGAGACCTAATAATAATATAATATCCGCGAACAACAATTGTCCAATTAGTAGAACATTAGCATCATATCATTATAATAATAATAATAATAATAATAACCACACCGAATATAATCCAATTTACTTATTATGATGATATTGCGTTTGTGTTTTATATCGGCGGGGGCGGGTAGAGGCTACTAGAAAAAAAGACCCGCGTGCGTCTTTTTTGAAAATGTGAAATATCCTGCTTGACTGGCTGATATTTTTGAAACACCAAAAAGATTTTTGGAGTTTTGACGCTACAAAACGTCGCGGTGGGTAAGCCTCGCGACATTCAGCCATCCTTATTGTATACTTTAATGCGCGCTTAAGATAGTTTTGTATTCAGAAACGATGGAAAACTTTGCGTTAGACGCTGTTTATGAGACGCACATGAGTGAGAAAACAAACGCGGAATGGTTTAACGGAAAGAGTGTCGAAAAGGACTTTACGCTTAAATCAAAAGAGCACGAAAAAGCAGTCGCGCGAACGCACATCTCTCGCGTCGAGTCGCAGATTCGAACTGATAAATTCTCTCGCAGTTCTTCCATGTGTGATTACGGAGAAGGAGAAGCGTGCGAACGCATGGACTACGAAGAAATAGAAGAAGAAGAGGAGGATGAGGAAGATGACTCGCTCCTCGCGGTCGAAGATTTAAAAAACTTTTTGCTTCGTCAGCAACAACAAAAAAACAACACAAGAGCAGAAAAACCGAAAAGAAAAAACAGCAACAACAATAACAACAACGCCGGAGAAGGGTTCAGAGGCTCTACGATCTCACAATTGCTCTCTTTCCACGACACGGAGGAGAGAAAGATTCCGTTGCACGATAAAGAACTCCACGAAGACATGTTGCGGGATCAATTGACAAAGGAGCAAACGAAAGAACACTTTGTGTTGAATCCCGCGACGGCGAAACACGTGCTTCGAGGTCACAGAGAAGCTATCATCTCTTACATCTTACAGTGTTGCGACATGGCAAAGTACAACGCAATCACAGCAGACGTCTGCATGGTGTACGTCGATAGAGTGTTGTCAAGCATGGACATTCCAAAGTCTACTCTTTCGCTCATAGCAATGTGCTGTTTGCACATTGCTGTCAAATACGAAGAAATCGAAGATGTCGTTTTGAGCACTTCAGCTCTGCGAAACATGTTTGCTCCGCAATATTGTCAAGATACCGTCTTAAGGATGGAAAGTGCGATATTGAACGAATTAGATTGGAAACTCGGATGCGTGACGACGTCGCACTTCATCGAGAGTATTTTAAAAATTTGTGACGGAGCTACGCACAAGTTTGAAAGAATAGAAAAAGCAACCGAAGAAGAACAAGTAGAAGAGTGGACCATTGATTACGTCGATAGACTGCAAAGCATCTCTTTTGAAATGTATAAAGGCATTCTGGCTGACCCTGCCATTCGTGGTGCTGTTTTACCGAGCGTGCTCGCTACCGCTTGCATCGGAGCCGCTCGTGCTAAACTCGGATTATTCCCAGCGGTTACTCGAGAAATGGAAGTTGCCTCAAACGTGAGCGAGAGTAACTTATCAGAAATACACGGTTGGTTGATCGAACATTGCTTGAACATTTACGTTGCAAGAAATGATCCGGAGTGCGTGAGTGACTGTGATGACAAATACAACACGATTGGGTCAGTTCCAGTACCGATGAGACAAGGAAGTAATAACAACGAAAACGAAAAGGTGAAAGAACTTGTGGATGAGTTTGGAAGATATGTGGACGTGTACTCACCAACAGGTGTTCTGGAAGCCGGCTCGCTGTCGTCGTTCAGAGATGATGATGATGTCACCGCGTGAGGAGGCTGAGAAGGTAAAAGTAGTAGAAATCATGTAGGAATCAACTTAGATGAGAGAAGAGAGAAGGGCGACTGAGAAGGCGCCCAGAAAAAAGAAAGATACAACAGAAATGTGTGTCCGAGAATTTTGTATTAGTAGTTCAGTTGAAAAACAAATAAAAAACCATTGTAATAACACCTATTATTGGTTGTATATATATATGATTTAAACACAAAGCAGTGTGCTCCACAACTACCATTAAAATTAATCGCCGAAGATTCTACCCCAGATTGCGCAGAATAACGGAATCAAACCTACTCCCGCGATTTGTAACTTGTCGTTTGACGTCGCACGCATCGTGACCGCACCAGCGCCTCGCGAGTTGAGATTGAATCTCCCAGTCAACTGTGTATCTTTCCCTAATGTTATTGAGCTCATAGCGTTGCAACCCAACGCGATGTCGCCTCTCCAATTCATGAAAGAGGCTCCGATAGTGGACGAGTTTGCGTCGCCTTCGTCTTGAGAGTGACGAATGATGGCTTCGCAATTACCTCCGTAAGCAACGTCTTTTCCTTGCGGACCCTTGGAACTCACAGCTCCGGTACTAACGACAACCTTCATTCCTTCTCGAGCCTTCCATCGGTTTTCAATCTTGGTGCCAAATGCTAACAGGCCTCCAACAAAAGACATGGATAATCCACCGATGATTTTGTCCACTCTGTGCCACTTCCAACGCGTTTCCGCTCGAGACGTGTACACTCTTTGCTGGCCAACGTTCTGCACATCAATACCAGCGGTGGTGATTGCTTTCTTACCGTGAGGAACCGACAATTCGCCTTCGAAGGCAAACGACGAGTCGTTTTTATCTTTGTTGAGTTGCGCCGACGCTTTGCCGCCGATGAAATCTTTAATGATCACTTGTCGATCCACCGAAAATCCAGTCACACCTGTCTCGTGCTCATACGAATGCGCATCTACCATAGGTCGAACTAACGTTTGAGGGTTCGTGTCGAGATAACGATACCGATGCGCACCAGAGTCTGAATCAAAAGATGGAGGGAACTGCGGGTCCGGGGCCGGCACGCATAACTGCTTCGGCATGTAGAAATCTTTCCCCGCGTTTGGCTCATCGTACGGAGATGGTTCTCCAGAGATGATGGATTCTTCCAAGTCTTCGAAATCATCGTCGCCCATCTCTAATCGTATCGGTTTACGAGTCGTAATTAAGGAACTTAAGAGAAACGGTAACGGCGCAACTTTACCTTGCTGCTGCTGTTGTTGCTGACGTTTCTTCAGCATTTGCGTTCCATCGTCGAGTTTTAAGAGCGTATTCGCCTGCGCGAGGATTTTGCTCGCAAAGCAGAGCAGCAAGAGTTGTGGCTTCCATGCTTGACCGTTCGGCAACACTTTATCTCCAGTTCTGTTTGTTCTGCAACCCGAATGGTTTTCTGCCAATGCAACCGGGTTCATTAAACGCGCGTCCCCAGAAGCATGACGAACCGTCTGTTGAACAACGTGCGATCTTTGCGCCACATATAGCTCGTACGACATTGGCTGGCCGTTCGGTCCATCCGGCGGTGCACCAGCGGCGTGCGTCAAGACCACGATGGCGTTAAACCAAACCCCGGGACCAAACGTGTTGGTGACTTGCTTCAAAATCATGATGTCCGCGGTTTCCGATCGCAACGGAATGTCTAATCGATCGAAATATAACGTGATGTCCGGTTTATGCTTGTTGCAATATTTCTTCGCTTGACCCATGATTCTAGAGTTGTACTGAATATCCGCCGAAGAGGTTCGCAAACCAGGCGTATCGATCAATCTCAACTTCATCCCGCACACCGTCGTTTCAATCACTCTCACTTTAGTAGTCTCTTCATCTAAAGCCTGCAAAGTCTTCTCGTCTTGCGCGTCTGGACCTAACAGGGATTTGATCACGGAAGATTTGCCGACGCATTGCTTACCAATCATCAAAATCGTGCAGTCAAAATCCAATTCTTCGTTCGGATTTATCTTTTCAAAGTGCTCGGCAAGCGCCACCGCGCGCTCAAACGTGTTCGTTTGAGACTTTTGCGCACCCGACGGCGATGCACCTTTACCGGATTTTAACTGTTCCGCGAGCTCTAGACGATAGATCACCTGTGATACAATCGTATTTCGTGGCGATTGGTCTAATCTCGACGTCAAACGTAACAATTTAATTCGAAGCTGTTGAAGCTCGTAGGCTCTCGTCGCTTGCTCATCCTTTGGGTCGGGCTTTTCGTCCGGAACAATCGGTTCCTTTTGAGGCGCCACGCGCGCCACCGTGCGCGCAAGCAAGCTACCGCCGAGGCCCTGCGCCTGTGGCGGTACGTTTGGCTCTTCGGCGCCGGCCGCAGCCGCCGTGGGCGCAGCTGCCGTGGTAGTATTCCGCTGCGGCAAACCGCTCGTATTTCCAAAGCCCTGTTGTTGTTGCTCAGGAGGTTGTTGTCCTCCTTGGCCTGGAAACTGCGGCGGCGGTCTCGGCGGCGGCGGCGCGGCAGCAGCAGCGGCGGCGCCACCACCGGGCACAAACGCTGCGGCGGCTGAATTCAACGTCGGCGTTTTCGTCGCGGTTGCCGCTTGCGTCGCCGCCTCTTCAGCGGCGGCGTCGAAATCGCCGTCCAACTCTTCGTCTTCCTCCTCGAAGTCGTCGTCTTCTTCGGAGAGCAAATCGTCTCCCAAGATATCCTCTTGATCGTTACTGGTATCTTCTTCCCCGTACATTTCGTAATCGTCAGAAGTATCGACGGCGTCCGCGTCGTACTCGTACTCTTCTTCGTCCGTTGATGCGTCCATTTCTTCTTCTTTATTTATATCTCGCCTACGTAGTAAGAGTAATTTTCTTTCCCTTATCGACTCTTTTCTTCTCTCGCGATGAGTTTTCGTGAAAGGATCTGTTTTTATTTAAGAACTGATAAAAAGTTGCTCGGAAGACGACCGTTGCGTTTCGCGGACCTCGATGAGCACCAGAGTCTGTATTTCGTCGCTCGGAGTCTTACCTCGCGGGGGTGATCTTTTTTGCAATGGAAAGAAAAGGAAACGATATATAGAGTGAGGAGAAACTGCGGGAGAGCGTTGATTGAAATATAAAATTCGGGCCGTCTTTTCTTTCTAAATTTCGGTATAAAAGTAAATAAAATAGGGCGCGTTTTTTTTGCAAAGAGCGGCGGCGAGAGCAGGAGAGGGTTTTTTTCGCCCCCATTTTTTAATTACCGTTTGATTCTTTTTTTGGTTCTTTTCAAACACAACAACAAATACAACGCGTTAAACAACAACAACAACAAGAACAAAAAAGTATACAGTACATTCGTCCAACCATCGATCGATCGTTACGAAATGACGCAACCACACCCCGGGTTGTTCTTCTTCTTATCGGCTTCCTCTCTCAACTTCTCGACGATCGGATCGAGGTAACTGATGACGTTGAAAAACGTCGGGCGTTTCTTATCGATCGGGTTCCACATGTTTCTCACCAACGTCATGAATTCTTTAGGCATCAACCCGTTGTGTAGCGGTGGGCGAGCGTCTTGGGTAGCGACTGCTCGTGCCGCATGGATTGGATTTATGTTTGAAAATGGTTGCTGACCGGAGAAGAGTTGATAGAAAATCATAGACGCGGCGTAGACGTCCACGGCGGTGCCGTAAAATTCGTGTCGGAAAACCTCAGGCGCCATGTATCGATAACTCCCCGTTTCTCCGGTCAAAACGAACGGTTCTTGAGAAGTGGTCGAATTTGGAATCTTGTTCCTAACGGATAACGTTTTCGATAAACCGAAATCGCCTATTTTCAAACGTCCAGTTCTCGTCAGCATCAGATTTCCTGGTTTCAAATCTCGATGAATCACCGGTAACGGAACGCGACCGTGCAAGTATGCCATCCCTCTCGCGCAATCCAACGCCATATTCGCCGCTTCGCACAAGGAAAGTAACCTCCCAGTACGGAACAATTGGTCTAAACTTCCACCTTGCATGAATTCGGAAACGATGGACACTTGACTCGTTTCACTCGAAATCATGACGCCTAAAAATTGAACGATGTTTGGATGGTGTAATTGACGCATGACTTTTAATTCTAGCGAGAATTCAACTCTCGCGATCTCGTCCTCAGCCATGTGTTTGTGGATTTGCTTGATGGCAACTGGCGTACCTCTCCATTTGCATTTCATGACGATCCCAAACGCCCCGGACCCAATTTTTTCCTTATCCACGATTTCCTCCTCCGGTATCTCCCACGCCATGCTATCTTGCGGCAAGAAAATGTTCGACGACTTCGCCAACTGTGGCGCGGCGACGGATGATAAGTGACTGTCCGCTAATTTTACTAACGTACCCGTCAGTCTATCTTTAATTTTGCCCCCGTTTTGCTCTATGTACTTTACGATTTCCCCGTGGTTCCCAAACACCGCGCACTCCAGGGGCGTCGCTCCCCAACGATCGACGACGTTAATTGCCACCCCATTCTTCACTAAATAGTCCACAATCGCGAACGATCCATCCGCACACGCGATGTGTAAAGGAGCTCTCAAATCGTAATCCTGGTACGGCTCCGACGTGATGCTTTTGCCTGCTTTTTCTAGACAGCGTTTGATTCGTTTCAAGTTCCCAATGGAAGCCGAGAATAAAAGTTCCGAAGTCAAGTGTCTCCCGACGTATTCTTTGTAGTTTTTCGATCCAGGGTTGGATTGGCCCTGAGACGAGTCCGCGCCTTGAGAAGAGTCTCGGTCAGAATCCGCTCCTTTATTGGTGTAATCGAAAGAACCCGAGGAGTCTGGAGACGCTCTTTTCCCGTGGTCGGCGGAATTCTCTCTGCTCGAATTCCTCGAGGGGGGACCTGCGATTTCCACGTTTGGCTCCGCGTTCGGATCGACAACCTTGCGATGCTCGAGAGGATCTAAACCCATCTTTCACTTCAGGCGTTTCGTTGTGTGTGTGTCTGTGTGTGTGTGTCTGTGCGTGCGCGCGTGTGTGTGCTTTTACACTCGTATTGTGTAAAACACAACAAGAATAAAATGTGAGAGTTAAGAAGAGATTTATTCCGCCGACATAGATGAGGTGCCTCTGTCAGTCTCTACTTTTGACCTTCAGTGAAATTGTGAAAATGTTGTCGTGTTAGATTACAATACGCATTTATTTCTAATACATGCACGTCATAATGTAGCTGAATATGACCTCCTCTCCCTCTCTCACACACACTCCTATATTTCTCTCTCTTATTCTGAATATCTACTTTCAAAACCCATTGTTGTTGTTGTTGTTGTTGTTGTTGTTGTTGTTGTTGTTGTTGTTGTTGTTGTTTTCTTATTATAATATTATTGTCGCGTACTTCGCGAGCTGCGTCGCGGAGTGGGGGACATCGATCTACGCTTACCGCCGCTACTTTTTTTAGTAGCAGTCTTCTTAGCCGAGGATGCCGCTGCTCCTCGCGAAGCTCGAGGCGATGGCGAAATACTTCGGCCCCCAGAAAGGCGTCGGGTGTTCGTTTTCTTTTTCTCGCTGGAAATCTTCTCCGCGCAATACATGTAGTGCGTCGGCTTGAACGGTGTGTACGGCACTCTGCCTTCGTCTTCTGAATACCACACGGTTTCTAAATCTCTTTGTTGTTCCAAAAACTCGACGTGCGCGCGATTGAAGTATACACCGTCGTGAGCGAACCACCACTTGTACAATCTTTGGTCCCACCTATCCTCGACGCCTTCGCGCATGGTGAAATCAATCAAGCACAAGTTCCCGCCCGGAGCGACGAGATCTTTCATCGTCTTCAAAGCTTCTTTCCACGGAGGGATCATCGTCAAGCAATACGAGCACGTCACCAAATCAACTTCAGCCGGAAGTTTCTTTTGTGTCTCGGCGGAATTGATGTCTCCCTCGACGAAAACAACTTGTTTCGTCAAACCGAGCGCCTGTACTCGAGTTTTTGCCATGGCTAACAACGCATCCGATAAATCGCACAGATACACTTTCGTCTTCGATTCACGAATATGTTCAGTGACGAATTCGATATCTCTGGCTGTGCCGCATCCGACGGAAATCCAAGTCTTTGGCATCTTTGTCCACGGAACGACGTATTGCATGAACACGTCTCTGTGTGGCAACAAAGCTTCGCGGAAACCGTCGTATCGAGTCCCTTGCGACTTGTAAAACTTCTTCACGTCTTTGTTGGAGCTCAAGCCGTGACTAGCCATTGCATACATGACCATAATATCGTCAAAGATCGTGTTGGAAATGCGCCTGTTCGTACCGTTTAAGGTGATCATTTTCGGCTCGTAATTCTCAGGTGTTGGGCCGATAAACGTGCTCAAGTACCATCCGACGCGATCGTAATCTGGAACTAAATTAGCTCGAAGGTGTCCGAGGACCGGCGAGTGCACGCGATCACCAAAACATCTCCAATAAATTCTCCCCCTCTGTTTATCCAACCCGGTGACTACTTTAGAAATATTCTCCGCAATCATCTGGTGCGGCATCCAATCCATTGAATCGAGCAAGGAAGCAATGGTGATAGAACCTGGGCCCTCTTTCTCTGCGGCGTCTGCCCAAGTGCCGTGAAATAACTCAACCCGATCCGTGCGCTCCTTCAAAACCTTGAAATTCTTCTTTTCTAAGTACCTCGGGCAACACGTCGGCGAAAACTCCCCAACGATGTAGCCGTAATAAAAGTAGTTCCCTCTCTTCCACATTCGCGTGGTTAAAACTTCAACTAAACGCTCCGCAAACACCTCCGGGTTACGCATGACTAAGTTGAGCTGCTCGATTGGAACACCACCTAACGGGGCAATCCACGACCAGAGCGCCGAGAAGGAGACGATCTTCATCGTGAACCAGAAGAAGAATCCGCCGCGGTCGCCGCCGACATCTTCTCCGTGCACGATACGCTTATGCACACCGGCTAACCATAACGGTGCGCATAAGATCTTCGCCATCAAACCAGATGTTCCTGCATACATGAAGTTGTCGCGGAACAAGTGCGTGTTCGCGTCCCAAAACTCCGCGGTTTCCGCTTGGAGCAACTTGCGAAGCTTCGATTTGTACACCGAGGTGAAGACTTGGTAATCGGATCGACCCCAAATGGCAAAAAATTGTTCCCATGTTAACGCTTTAATGCACGCTAACTTCAACTCTAAAGTGTGTAACTGTGCCGCGTTCATATCTACCGCGATTATCTTCTTCGGTCCTTCGCACAAGTAATCTAAAACGTTGCACCCGGCGGAAGAAATCGTCAACACGACGTCGTCTTCGTTCATGTGCATGACCGTATGATCGATCGCAGGATCCTCCCAGCTGATGTTGTAAATGATTTTCTTCTTTCCAATCGACGTCATGATAAAGTTTTGACAGTACACGTCGTGAATCATGATGCCAAACAACGTCATAAAGTAAAGAAATATGGCTCCGTGTAAAGCGATGACTGGTATCGAATCCTGGTGATGGTCCTCGTACTTTTGCGTGACTAGATCCCACATCGCGTACGAGTGCACCAACACTTGTGCGATGAGCATGCTCAACATGATGAGCATTTTGTGTCTGTATTTCATTCGTTTCCTCGACGCGGAGCGCATGAGATACCCTCTCACCCACTTTTGAAAAACTTTCACGTGCCACGTGAGCAAAACCATCCCGGAGAACAACACAAAGTGAGAAAACTGCCCAACTTTGTAAATTAAAACCGTGTGAAAGACCACCCTGGTGAGGAAATACAACACACCAAACAATAAAGACGGACGTTGCTTATTCCTCACTTCGAAAAAGGATAACAAAACCACAGGAATTTCCTCAATCAACGCCACGGCGAAAAACGCCGTCATTTCGTGGTGTAAGAGGTAGTAACAAATGGTGATGTACAACAAGTGATGGACCCAACCGTCTTCGAAGGATATCTCTTCCACGTAATGGAGGCTTCCGACGACGAGATCCATGATGCAATATCCGATGAAGAATAACGCGATATATCGCGAAATCACCGTCTCGTTCGATATCGTCGCAGTGAATCCATCGTGTAACAGGTGATATCCAAAATACACCCCGACGAAGGAAGAGACGAACGAGGCGTACAAAGTCAGATACCAACTATGCGTTTGCGAACCCTTAATGCTCCTCATAAAGAAGAAGACAAACACGCAAACGAGCATGTTCAACGCTAAAATGATCAAATCTTCGTGACTGAAGGCGATCATATCGCTGAAGTGCTTCATCAGCAACGGTGCCGCGCGGTGTAAAACCATCTTTTTTCTTTCTCTCTCTCCCCACTCCCGATGATGCTGAAGAAAAGGTATATTCTTTTCTCTGCTAACTAATCTTAAATCGCAGCGACGACGACGACGTTCTTTTAGAGGTGAAAACGAGAGGTATTCAGCGAAGAAGTCGCGCGCGTCTCCTTATTCTCTCTCTCTGTCTCTCTCTCTCTCTCTCTCTGCCTTTCTTTCGGCCCTAAACACGTCGACGTCGACGACGACGACTATATGAGGAGAGAGATAAATTAAATTCGCGTGTGATGAGAAAAAACTTTTGTTCGTTTTCATTCTTTCATATTAAAAAACTAGAGTTAAAAAAAGCTAAAGACACAATATTTATAATATGACGTTGATTCGCTACTAGTAAAGAAACACACCACCCGCATCGACGGACGGCAATGAGATGAAATGACGAGAGAAATATTGATTCGTCATCATCGTCGCAGTCGCGCGAGAGCGCGCGCGCTCGTCGAGCGAGAAAGGCGCGTCGTGTTTACTTCTTGCCGCCCTTCTTCTTGGCGTTTCTCTCCTTGATTTCTCTCAACGCTTGCGCTCTCGCCGCGGCACGGACGTCCGGCTTTTCCTGGCGCTTCTTAGTCAAAACCTCCAAAGACGCGCTGACGTACGATCGCTTGCTCGCGTTCTTGTTGATCTTTCTCTTCTTTTGCTTCACAACCGTCGACTGGTCTTTTTTGTGTTCTTTTCTATACGCCGTCGTCCACGCGATTCTCGCCGGCTTTTTTCTTTGCCCGAACAAAGACTTGATCTTCGCGTTGAGGAACAAGAACGTTCTGGAGTCTCTGAGGTACGTTCTCATGCCTGTTGTTATTGATTAACGATTGTTTTAAAAAAAACGAGAGCATGTCAGTGTGAGTTGAAGAACGAACTGACGACGAGAGAATGAATTGAATGTGTGAGCTTCTCTTCTCTCTCGTCCTTCTTTCTTTTTGGGGGGGGAGCACCCCAGAAAGTGAAGAAGAAAGAGAAGAGTTTTTTCCACTCTCGCCTTTCTGGAAAAAAAAACGAGGGAGAAGAGAAAAAAAACGAAAATCGCTCGCGCGCGCACGGAAACCACGTCTTGAGTGCCATTAAACGCCATCGAACGCATTCGTCAACGCTTAAAATGCATCGACAAATATATTCTCTGAATGAATGAGACGAATTCGACGTCGATATCGCGTCGCAAAGACGACACGGGCAAACGCGCGACGTGCGCTTTTAGGTCCTCTTCAAAGCGGCCACCCCAAAATCCTTCTCTCTCAATTTTTTGCGTGGAAAAAACCACATTTTAGGCGGAAAAAGCCTAAAAATGGGCATCCATTTACCGCCGCGCGCGCGTATTGAAACACATCGATGCGAACTGAACGAAACGTCCAACGCAGAAAATAATCGTGCTACGTCTATAAACACGTACCGTGACCCGGGTAGACGCGGAGGCCCGACCACGAGCAGTTTTCAGTCTTAAGAACCATGTTTTATTTTCTCTGCCGTGCTAATTTATGAAGAGAAGAGGAAAAATAGAGCACAGAGAGAAAGGAAGAGAGAAAAAATGGGAGGCAAAAAATTTAGGAAAAGAGAGAGAAGAGAGAAGAAGATTTTTGCTAATAAGTAAAAAATATTACACCACGCGATAATGACGACCGCATAACATCATCCTTTCTTGCCTTTCTTTTTCTCCGGTTTGGTCTTCGCCGCCGGTGGGGCCGGAGGTTCGAGATTGTAAAATACTTCCATCCTGTCGATGTAATCTCCATACGGTAAGTCCGTGAAATCTCCACTAAAGGCGGTTTTCCCAGAGTCGAGCTCTTTCCTCAGAGTGTTTCTGACCTCGGCGTCGGACCACATGATTGGACCGCGAAGGAAAACGGTGTAGCCTAATTTCGTCGCCGTGAGCTCACTCAAATACCCCGGGTGAGTTCCACCTTTACCTAAATAACACGCGGAAATCGGAAACCACACGTCTCCGGTGAACGTCCCGTTGTTCAACAACGCCATCGCGTCGCTCCCGGTGTCCCAACTCAAACCTTTTGTCATTTGTAACTGTTTTGCCGCGGCGTGAACGTCGTATTCACCGTATCCAGTCGGAAAATCCGAAAACTGCACCACTCGGTCCGGGTAGGTCAAGTCCTTCAAGGCGATTAACTCGGTTTCCTCCACGGAAAGTTGGTTCAACGCATCCAACTGCAAAAGTTTTCTATTCTCCCCTCCGTTCGTCTTCCACGAAACTTCGTCTAAAGCTGATTTTCCTATTCGTCCTCTCCCGTCGTCGCCAACCATGGCGTTCGCGGTGTGTTTAATCACGCGCATGAGTTCATCTTGATCGATTTCCGCGTTTTCTTCCGCGGTGAGTTCGATTCCATCTTCACCTAAAAACGATCCGAGTTGTTCGCCTTGCGACGGTCCCGGTCTCGGTATGATTGTCTCGTCGTCGCACGGGTGCATGGTTGCCACACCGAGCATTAATATAGCACCAGGGACGTGATCGAATACCGCACCTACGAAAGATACCGGATCAAACGGGACGACGATGGTTCCATCCGTCAGGGAGGATACCTGCACCGCTTTTAAATTTTTCGGAGGTTGTCCTCCCGGATACGTCTCGGGATACAACATTTGACAAGACATCTCCGGCAACACGGCTTCTGGACCGGGCAAAACCTCTGCTTCAATCAAAAGCGGTCCTGGCAATCTCCCGTAATCGACCTCGACGTCTAACATTTTCAAAGCCGCTTTGAAGATCCTCGGATCGTGGAACCGAATGTGTAATCCTTTCTGCGTCGCCATGCGAATAAACGCATTCACCGCGTCGTCAAACGTCATTCCTCCTTTCGCTTTCGATACCGGGAGGTACGACGATTTCGAAATCACCGGCACCTCGTATTGCTTACCCGTTTTTGAATCATACACCACGCTTCTGGAGACGTCTAAAGTCACCACGTGCGACGTTGGGTCTTCGATGGCTTCCATAAACTCATCGAACGTTCTACTCGGTTTGCTAAACACCAATTCTGATGGATTTTTCACGTTGAAGTGTTTTAAAATCCTCTCCGTGCTCCACTTCTTCCCGTCTGCTCTTTCAAAATTCAACGCCGAACCCCATTTTCTCGTCGCTCTGTTCGGGTTTATGTGTTCCGCGTCAGACCTGTTTCCTCGACTGTCTTTCTCCGCCGAGCGAAACTGGTTCGAGGCTAACGCTAACAAAGAGACGATCACTACGACTAAGATTACTTTCCACATCGGAGGCGATTTGTTACTTCCACTGCTGCTATTGTTGTTATCACCGTCACTAATCGATGATAAAATCCCACTCTTCTTCTTGTTCGGATCTTTCAGCTGTTCTTTCATCGTTTCCATCTGCGCGTGTTTTTCCTTCAAGATGTTTCGCAAATCCGAAGGGTGGACCGGTTTATTCGACGACGAATCCATCTCTCTCTCTCTTCTTTTTCTCTTTTGGTTGCGTACTACTTATCGCCGTTCGTTCAACGACGACGCCTGTCTCTCTCCTCGCCGTCGCGGTTGTGTGTGTGTGTGTGTGTGTGTTATGTATATATCACTCTTTAAGTGCGCGTTGACGACGCTCAGAAGAGTGAAGTCTCAAAGGAGAGAGAGAAAAGATGATTAGAGAGAGAAGAGTTTTTTCCACCGCAAATTTATTTTCACAGCAAAAGAAAGAAAACGAAAGAGAATTTTGTTTAAAACCAAACCACAACACGAAACTTGTGGGCATCGCACACGCGCGCAAAACGAAGAAATAACGCATATTAATAATAACAATAATACGGAATAGTAATACTCTTTTTTTACAACAAACATTTATACAACAAACGCGAAAGATTAGTGAGAATGGGTTCACTCGCGCATTGGTGATATCATATCATCCGTGTGTGCCCTCTATCTCTCTCTCTCTCTCTTTCTTTTTATCTCTTTTACGTATCTCGCCCTTTTTTATGTACACTTTTGTATTTCACACTCTCACTCTCTCTCTCTCCCTCGTTGTTCTCCTCGTATTTTATTATATTCTTACTCATACGAACTCGACGTCGTTGGTGGTATCCACGTTTTTGGTCGTCGGTCGATTAGAAATTATATCCACCGATTTTTTTTTCACAATCGGGGCTTCGTATTTATACACGCATTGATCGCTTTCCACGGCAAACTTGGAGACGAAAACTTTCGCTTCCTCGGCGTCGAAGTCAACCAAAGCAGTTTCACCTTCGCAAATCTCACCAGACAAGACGGCTTCGGCGACGTTGTCGTCGATGATTTGTTGCACCGCTCGGCGCATTGGTCGCGCGCCCCAAGCTTGGTCGAAACCTTCGTTTTGTAAATGTGCCATGACACTTTCCGTCAACGCTAAGCCGATTTCTTTCTCGTGTAATCGACTTCCCGTTTCGTTCAACATCAACTCGCAGATTTTCGAGACGTCTTCTTTATCCAGCTGGCGATAGACGACAATCTCATCCAAACGATTCAGAAATTCTGGGCGGAAGAAGTTTTTCATCTCGTCGAGTACTTTGTCTCGCATGGTGTTGTACGCAGCTTCTCCCGGGTTCTCATCGAATGCGGAGAGATCGAAGCCTAAGCCACCGCCACCATTCTTCGAGATCACTTGACTCCCAACGTTTGAAGTGATGATGATAATTGTATTTTTAAAGGACGTGACTCGACCTTTTGAATCCGTCAATCGACCGTCTTCGAGCATTTGAAGCATGACATTAAACACGTCAGGGTGTGCTTTTTCGATTTCATCGAATAAGACAACCGAAAAAGGTTTCTTGCGCACGGCTTCCGTCAGTTGGCCACCGCCGTCGAAACCGACGTAGCCAGGCGGAGCACCGATCAACTTTGAAACCGTATGCCTCTCCATGTATTCAGACATATCCAACCGGATCATCGCGTCTTCATCGCCAAAATACTCGCGCGCCAACGCTTTCGTCAACTCGGTTTTACCAACACCAGTTGGTCCAGCGAACATCATGGACGCGATTGGACGGTTTTCATTCGCTAATCCACATCTCGCTCTTCGAAGAGATCGCGCAATCGCTTGCACTGCGATGTCTTGTCCAATCACAGACTTCGTGAGCTTCTTGTCGATATCTTGCAAGACGAGAGACTCGTCCACGGACATTTTTGTCACTGGGACGCGAGTCCACGCGGTGGCAACCTCGGCGATTTCATTGTCCGTGACGATGACGTGATCGCTACTTTTCGAGAGCGATAAGCCTTTAGCGCTCACGTCCATAGCCTCTAAGCGTTCGGCGACTTCAAGCTCTCGTTTTCGCAACGTCGCGGCTTCCTCGAATAAACCAGCTTCGGCGGCTTGATTTTTCGCGAGCGTGATGTTTTTGTGCTCCTGCCATAAACTCATGAGCTCCGCGTTTGGCGCGGTGAAGACTTCTTCTTTACCGCTTTCCTTCTTCAATCGCTTGGCTTCCTCGATGGACTTTTGCCTCTTTTCGTAACTTAGCATCTTTGCGCGACTTCCCGCTTCATCCAACAAATCGATCGCTTTATCCGGTAAATATCGATCGGAGATGTAACGCGCAGAGATGCGAACCGCCGCACGGACAGCCTCATCCGTGAAGGAGCAGTTATGAAAGCTTTCATATCTTTGGCGCAAGCCAAACAAAATCTCCTCGGCTTCTTCCTCGGACGGTTCTTCCACGATGACGGGCTGGAAGCGTCTCTCTAAAGCGGCATCTTTTTCGAAATACTTCCGATGTTCGTCGAGCGTCGTGCAACCGATGCAACTCAACTCGCCTCTTGCGAGCGCTGGCTTCATGAGGTTCGAAATGTCCATGCCTCCGCCATTCACGGCGCCTGCGCCGACCATAGTGTGGATTTCATCGATGACTAAGATGATATCTTTGTCATCCGCGCACTCTTGCAAAATGTCTTTCACTCTTTGCTCTAACTCGCCGCGCTCTTTCGCACCAGCCATGATTAAACCAATATCTAATGAACACACTCGTTTTTCGAGTAAAAATTCTGGAACGTCTCCTTTGACAATGCGCTGCGCTAAACCTTCGGCGATGGCAGTTTTGCCGACTCCCGGCTCGCCTAACAAAATTGGGTTGTTCTTTGATCTTCTCGCCAAGACTTGCACACAACGCTCGACTTCTTCTGTTCTGCCGATGACTGGATCAACTTTCCCATCGCGCGCTTTCTCTGTCAAATCGAACGCAAATTTTGCCAGGGCGGACTTTTGCCCTTCGGCACCCGCGTGTTGGGCGGGGTCTTGTGTCAACTTCCCCCCCTGCGTGTTCGACTGATACGGTCGTTTCGCTTTTAAACCAGTTCCAGTGTTGTTGTTATTGTTGCTATTGTTATCGCCAGACATGGACGAGGTCGTCGAGCCTGTTAATTCACCGTCGGCTTTTAATTTTGCATTCGCGGCGTTTCGTAACACCGTTCGATCGATGCCGAGCTTTTCAAAGAAGGCGACGATCTCGTCGTCGTCGAACGTATTGCACGCGACGATGCATAAGTGTTCGGGAGCGATGTACCCAATGTTCATCGTCTCCGATAACTCTAAAGCTTGTTGAAACAACACTTTAGAACCTTTGGAAAACGGAACGTCGTTCGAACCGGAGGAAGATTTTTTACCGGGCGCGATTGGACGACTTCTCGCCGGTTTAGTCGACGGTTTCGTCTTATTCCCATCGTTTTCGTCGTCGTCCTCGTCGAGAGACGCAGAAGCAGCGGCAATCTCTTTCAAAACCTCTCTCGCTCTGCCGACGGAAACGCCCGTTTTCAAAAACCCGTGTTCCCCGTCGTCTTTTGCTTCCACCATCAAGCCTATGACCAAACACGCCGGCGTCACTTCGGTCAAACTCGGGTTTTCCTTCGCCTCCAACTGCGCGAGCATGACCGATTTGATCGCGCGTTCCGTGAATCGTTCGAAAACTGCTGATATGCGATGTTCTCCTCGTCTTCTTTTGACGATACCAACGCATCTTCTTCCTCCGTTGCGGTGGTTGGTGCGCGTCGTTGTTATTATTTTTTGTCCTCCTCTGTTGCTCGCTCGCGAAGAGGAGTTCAAAAAACTCGTCGTTTTGGAGGTCAACATTTTCAACGCTCTTTTTTACCCTTCTTTCTCTCAAAATCTCTCTCTCTCTCTTTCTCTCTGTGTGCGCGGAAAGAATAATAACGCGGTTAGTTTGTCTCTCTATCTATCTATCTATCTATCTATCTCTTTACTCGCGTGGTCGCGTCTTCGACGATGATATTTTTTTTAACAGCGCGAACGAACGAAGCGCACACACACACACCGGACGACGACGACGACGACGACGGTTCGTTCGTTCGTTGGGCACTTCTTCTTCTCGTTTTCGGCGCCTCCACGCAGACTCTCTTCTCTCTCTTTTGTGCGTAAAAAAACAAAAAAAAAGTGACGAGAGTTCAAATTCAAATTTGTCTCTCTCTTCCTTCCTCTCTCTTCCTCTCTTCAATCTGTTTCGAGTTTGATCTCGATGCGCGCTTCTTTCCCCGATCGCACTCGCGCGATCGGTTCAGAAGAAACACAGAAGGAGCGCGCAGAGCGTGGATCTCTTCAAAAAGACGCCGGATCGAAGACGCGCTCTTTTGAGAGGACTCGACAAAAAAAAAAATCTTCCCCGCTAAAAACAGTTACGTGTGGCCGCGAGGAGAAAATACGTTTCCTCTCGCGATTCAAAAAATAATATAATTCTCTCTCTTTTACGTGTGTATTACAAAAACAAGAGAGAAAGAGAGAGAAAGAGAGCGCACCTGTGACCGTCCTCTTCTCGAGATCGAGAAGACCGCACGTGTTTTTTAAATAACGGCGCGAGATCGGTTTTAAGCGGACGTGCGAAGAACGACAACACAACCGCGTGTGTGAATTTTATGCGGATGCTATAAAAAAAAAGTTTGCCGCCCCCCCACCAAAAAAGTCGATTTTTCAAACGAGAGGAGGACAAAGCGAGTTAGATTTTTTCGTAAAAGTGCCAGCCAGCTAATTAAAATTTTCCCACGAACGAAATCAAAAAACAACCAAAAACAGAAAAAAAGAGGGGAACTGGGACAAAATTAAAAAAAAACATCTCCCTTTTACTCACAACTCGCTCTCGCGCGCGCGCGCATACGTAAAAGGCCATCACGCACTATTTATATATATATATATGTGTATATACATACACATACGCACATAAAAGAGAGTGAAAGAAGAACAAACCAAACGATATGGGAGGGCGAAAGACACCAGCGACGCCCTCTGGAGTTTCCGCCGCGAGACGAAGCGAAGGAGGGGGAGGTTTTGGAATCAACGAGAACGAGTTCCAATCGCCTCGTTTCCAGGAGAGTTTAAACTGGCTCCAATCCACGAGGAGAGAGTATAAAGACAAAGCGAAGAGCATACGAGAGGACGTGATGAAATTGAGGAGAGAGAATGAAAAGTTAGCCGCCGCGACGGGTGGTGGAGTAGGAGCGATGACTACATTTCGAGATATTTCCAACAGCAGTAACAACAACAACAACATCCAGAGCATACAGTTATTATCGCCGGCGCCTTCGCCGGAGGACATGCAAAAGATGAAGACGGAGATGCTCTTGCTAAGAGCGCAATTATTAGAGCTCGATTCAAAAGAACGGAAAGAAAAAGATCGAACGGCCGAGGAGATGGCCCTGAGAGAGTTAAAGTTAGAACGCGAGCGAAGAATACACTCTACGGAAAAGTTGAAAGGAAAACTGTTCGAGTTGCAAACGGCGCACGAGAAAGCGTTGAAAGAGTGCAAGAAGTTGAAGGAAGATTTCGAAAAGGCGAAATACGAAAACGAAACCACCGTAAACGAGAAAGAAGAAAAGTTGCAAAACATCTTGAGAAGTTCAGAGCAGCAGTTGCAAGAGGTGAACCAACAGTTGTCCGATTTGCAGGACGAACGAGAGACGGAAACAGAGAAGTTTAAATCAGACATCGAATCAGCGATTTTGGTCTCAGAAACGCGAGCGAATGAAGCTGAGTTACAGCAAAAAGATTTGGAGATGAAGATTAAATCGTTGAAAATGGAACACGAGGAAGAGATGAAAGCATCTCGGGTGAAAATTGAAGAGTTGGAGCAGGCGTGCGAATCGATGCGAAACGCAAACGAGGCGAAGGAGTTGGAGTTGGAAAAAATCACGGAGAAATACACGGAGCAATTGAAGTTAGCCCAGGATCACGAAGATGCGACGACGAAAGTTTCAAACGCGCTGAAAGAGAATGAATTAGAGTTGCAAAAATGTAAGTCGGAGATGGAGGACTTGATACAAAAGCTCGAGAAACAGAAAGCAGAAACCGCAGAGGCAGAAACGCAAACGTTGTTAGCCGAAACGGTCGAAGACAACGAGAAGGATAAACAAGTGAAAGAAGAAGAACACGAACGAGCGATTCAGGCCATTCAGAGCGAAGCTTCGTCAGAAAAGGAGGCCTTGCAGCAGAAAATAACAGCACTAGAAGCATCCGTTAAATCCTTAGAGTTATCTTTGCGAGACAAACGAGAAGAGAGTGACTTGAGCCAGAAAGAATTGCGAAAGACTCGCGAGGAACTTTTAACGACACGAACCGAACGCGACGAAGCCAAGGCATCCTCGGAAAAAGTGTTGTTAGAACTTTCTGCTGCTGTGAAGACAACGAGCGCGTCTGAAAACGAAAACGCATCCACGATTGCGCGACTGAATATTGAAATCGAACTATTGAAACGAACGTTGACCGAAACCGAAGAAGAGTTGGCGCGAGCGCGCAACGACTTTGCGCAATCGCAAGATCTTTTGACGGAAAAGACAGAGGCATTATTTCAAGCTCGAAAGGAAGCAGAGGTATCCGCGCGAGCTCTTCTCGAAGCGCGAGAAGCGCCACCTGTAATAGTAGAAAAGACTTCAGAGACTTCAGCGGTGATCAACTTGAACATCAACGAAGGCGACGTCATTCAGAGCGACCACATTCGAGAGCTTAACGCTCGCGTCCTCGATTTACGTCAACAGCTCGAAGTGCAAACGAAAAAACTCGAAGACACCGAATCACTTCGCGTTTCTGAACGAGAGGCTGCGGCTACTCAAGTCAGAGCGCTCGTCATGCGAACGAGCGAGTTGCTGAGCGGTCGCATAAACAGTTCGTTGCTCGTCGGCGAGCCTTCTTCTCGCGCCGAAGAAGACGAAGAGGAAATGAACGTCGTGGAATACGTCGCGGGTACCTTAGATAGCTGGTTTGGGTTAGGAAAAGAAGAAGGAGAAGAGAAGAAGAAGAAAATTGATGAAGACGATGTGAACGATGATGCCCCTTAGAGAGAAAATATTTCATAGCTTTTTTACCCACCCTGTGTAAATAAATTTCCTGTATTCCTGACGCCAAGAAGCCAAAAAGGCTGCAAAGGCAACCTTTCCCATCAACAAAACACTATTAATTAATAAAAATACAATTCTCTCTTATTATTCTCAAAAGAACACGAGGAGCGCGAGCGCAATCGCGAAAAGAAGAAGAAGAACGAACGAAACGGCGCGATGAGCTACTACCCGGAAGACGACGTGAAGCAGCGGCGACCGGAAGAAGAGCAGAAAGAACGAGAGGGGAAAAACAAAACGACACAAAATCAGACGGTCATAACCGCTAAACAACATTTTCACCGCGAACAAGTCCAACAGCACCCGCAAATCGTCCAAGTCGTGGACCCCCGACCACGGTACACGCCACCGGCGATAGGCGTTCCGGAAGATAATCCAGGCCCAGTCTTCCTTGGCCCTGGAAATCATTGCCCGATGATGTTACAGTGTTACCGGTGCCAAAAAGAGGTGCTTTCGGACGTTGAGCAAAAAAGCGGGACGGCCAACGTGTTGGCGGCGATTGTGACGTTTGGGATTTCCTTGTTAGCGTGTCCAATTCCAGACTCGTACCACTTTTGTCGAGAGTGCAACGCCTTGATTGGCGTCAGTAAAGTAGCTTAAGAAGAAGAAAATTAGAATCCATGGTTTGATTTGTTCGTTCGCGGCGAGATGTACTCTCGCGCGATGTATTACAAGTTTTTAGTTTTTAAAATATTAGTTTCATTTACGTCCTTTAACGACGTAGTCTAACTCCTCCTTAATTCTCTCTTTCGATAACTCTTTCTTGTCAACTTGCTTTCCTTTCGAGGGCGGCTTCGGAACAGTATCCACCGAAGGGTCGACATCGTGCCAATACACGCCTTGTTTGTCTTTGAAAATATCGAAATCGGCTTCGTACGGAATGCCAGCCCCGATTGGCGTTCCCAAAACCAACTCCGCGAGCACTCGAAGATTTTGAAACTCTTCGCCATACAACGCCTTCGCGTCTGATTTTTGAAACCTCTCGTGCAAAATTTCCGCCTCTTGACAAATCTTATCGTCCTCTTTCGTCCACCAAGAGGGCAACATGGTCGGTTGTCCGTCTACGCCTTTACGAGCTTTCCTCAAAAACGTCGCAAAATCGTTTCTCGCTTGCGGCCCAAACTTCACCGTACCTAACTTGACATCTTTGGCGTTGCCGTAAATGTTATTTGCAAATACCAACTCGTCTTCCACGCGCATGCGAAAGGCGTCGATGAACACTCTGTGCGCGCTTTCGTGCGGGATGCCGTCGTCCCAGTTGCACTCTCCCAATTTAATCGGCGGGACCATCGTCCCTTCCACAAAGTCAAATCCGTAATAATACATCAACGCGTGTCTCATGGCTTTTCCTGCGGGCATCTCCGCTTTCGGCGGTAACGGCGGCGCGTGTTTCACGTAATTCACCGCAAACTCCTTCACCTCGTCCAAATTCGCTCGCGGCTTAACCTTTCCTTCTTGACCAGTCGGCACCGTTTTCTTCGGCCCTCCCTCTTTGATGATTTGCAACATCTTCTGGAAGAAGATTCTCTCGAATCCTTCGTTCATTTGCTTGTCTATTCTCGCTTGCGCGAGCTTCTTCTGTTCGTCGTCCATCTTTGGCGGTTTCACGCGCTTGTGTTTCTTGTTATTTTGAGAGTGTTTCGGCAAAGGGTTAAACTTTATCGTCGGTTTTCTTTCTTCGGTGACATTCTCCCCACCGGTCGCTTGTTGTTGCTGTTCCTCTTCCGCGGTCATTTTTCTTACGATTTAGATTATTCTCGTATTTGCGTGCCGTTCGCGCGAGTACGAGTGACTTGGAAATGAGGATAGAGTTTTATGAGACGGATGATTTTTGTTTGTGCGGAGTACGAGTGTTGTTGAGTCGAGATTTTTTTGGAAGATCTCCAAATCTCACCACCAATATCAAAGTTAGTTTTTTTCACCCGTGGGGAGTGAAACCATCTCTATCTCTCCTATACTATTCACTCCAAAAGCCGAAGGAAACACCCTATTACACAAAAAATATATTACACAATACTACAATACTACGTACATACAATCAGATCATTTCAGTGAAATAGTCTCTTTTGACTCTCGTTTATTCTGTTCAAACCTTTCGCGGCTTCTTCGACTCTTTTTTGCGCCTCGATGGCGCGTTTAACGATGCTTCGCTCGCCGAGCGCGCTGATTTCAGATTTCTTCTGCGCGTTTGGAGACTGCGTGTTCGGCGAGGATGGAGAGTTGGCGGCTGATCTAGCACTTTTTCTCGCCTCGGCGACTTTTTTGCGCAAGTTTGCGACGTCTTTTTTCGCGTCTCGAAAAGGCGGCGAGGAGGACTGCGAGGAGCTCGCGATTTCGGTTTTTTCATCGATTGGCTCTTCTTCGTCCTCGTCCTCGCCATCGTCTAGATCGTCTTTCTTTTCTTTTGGAACGGTCGGTGCTGTGGGCACTTTTGCGTTTGTTGCCATCGATGCGTCTCGTTTCGGAAGCAGATTGTGCTCCTGCTGTGGTTTTTGCAGAGACGCGTTCTTGGCGTTTGTCTCTCGCAAAGTCGCTTCCTCGATGATCCGTTTGGAGTTTTGTCGCTCCAAAACTTCCACGCGACGTTTTGCTTCAGCTTCGGCTTCCGCGTATTGCTTCGCACTCGCGCTCGAAGCTTCCAAGCGTGTCTGTAACGTCATCAATTCGAGCTCGTGTTTCGATTTTTCTTCGCTCAACTTGTCTTCAAAGTTACGCTGCTTCACTTCGGCGGATCTTTTCAAGTTTTCAATCGATCTCTTAAGAGTGAATATCTCTTTATCTCTCATGTCGAGAAGTTTACTTTTTTCCGCTACGGCTGCTTCGAGAACTGCACGCGTTTCCTCGTGAATGCGTGCCTCTTCCTGCGCGCGTTGTCTTTGCTCTTGTTCAGCTTTGGAATTCTCCTCTTTGCTTTCTTTCTTATCGTTTCTGTTTCCCGCCTCCTCGTCGACTCGTAAGTTCTCTTCGAGCATGGCTATTTGCTCGTTGATGACGTCGTCTAAAGACTCGACTTCTCGTTGTAAACGTCCAATCGTATCGCTTTGCTCTTTACACGTTCTGCGCAACTTCTCGAGCTCCTCTTTTGAAGAGTCGTCCTGAGGAGGAGGAGGAGGAGGAGGAGATTGTATCACCGTCTCGATGATCACCGGTTTTTCCTCCGATGATTTCTTCTCCAACTCCTCCTTTAACCGCTCGATTTCCTTCCTCGTCTCTACCAATTCCGCCTCTCTTTTCGTGTCCTCTTCTTCTCTTTTCTTCTCCTCTTCTTCTCGTTCTCTTTTCTTCCTGTCGTATTCTTCCTTTTGAGGACTCCACGCTTTTTGCAACGTCTCCACTTGATTCAAGTGTTTCTCGCGTTCGCGATTTAACTCCTCCTCGGCATTTCTTTTCATCTCCTCGAGTTCTTGTTTAAACGTCGCCTCCATCTCTTCTCTGATCTTCTCTTTCATAGTCGCCATCTCTTTTTCCTTTTCTTCCAAACGTCCTTCGATTTCTTTCGCCTGCTTCTCCACCGCGTTCAACTCCTCTCCTTGCAAAATCAGTGCTCGTTTATTCTCGCCCAACTCTTTCTCTCTCTTCAACACCGCGTTTGCCAGCTGTTCGATCGTTTTCGTTTGCTCCTCTGCTTTCGTGCGAGTGTCTAACAAATCTTTCGCGTGCTTATCCGAGACTTCTTGCACTAAATCCGCCCGTTCGTGCGCCTGTTTCGCGTTCGCTTGCATCACTTCCAGCTGATTGATGTTGAAGTTCAACTCTCTTTTGAGCTGCGCTAAAAGCCGGTTGGCGGCGATCAAATCGTTCTCGGCGGACTGTTTCTTGCTCTGGGAGCGAGAAAACATCGTTGGCGTTGTTTTTGTTCTGCTCGTTTGACGATTGTTTCGTTTTTAGAGGTGCATGTTGTCGTTCGTTTCAACGGGAAGCGCGCGCGTGTGTTTCTTCTGCCGAAAAAAAAAACGAGGAAGAGAACATCTCGCGTACGTTGAGACGAAAAAGGGCGATATCGAGAAAGAAAAGCGCGCGTATTAGTAATTCGATTTTTGTATATACGTATTAGATATTAAAAATTTGAGATCAAATGCACGCAAGAACGCGCAACCGAACGATCGTTCGGTGATGTGGTTCCAACGACGCTTGATTCCTTTTTTGCTATGTTTTTTTGCTGCAGCTTTCTTTCTCTTTCTCGCCGCGACTCGTCACTCCTTTTGAACGATTTCTCCCCTCTGGTCGTTTTCTTCTCCTCTCATCTCCCTCTCTCACTCACTCAAATATCTCTCTCGATGCTCTCGTTCAATTGACATCCTCACTCCCTTGGCGCGTTTTCACCTCAATTGTTGTTGTTGTTATTGTTATTGTTTCTGTTCTCTTTTTTTCTTCAAATAATATTTAGTACATAAACGCCGGGTCGTTGACGTCCATGTGGTGACCTTCCAAAGTCGTGTCAATAGATCCAGAATCAATCGGCTTCATGATCATGAGCTTGATCAACTCGGTGGCAAAAGTAGCCAACAACGGGGCCTTGGCCAAAGCCTTGGCGATGTCAGAGTCGTCAGACTTGGAGATGGCCGCCATCTTTTGGTTCGCCGCCAACATGCCGTCCAAGCCAGCCTTGAAGGCCGGGTTGTACGTGTCAATGACTTGCGGGAAGATGGTCGCGGTCGTTTTGTTCGTTTGGTGGATGACGTGCATGTTGAACTTGGTGGTGTCCATACCCAAAGATTCGTAGAATTCGGATCGCGAGTGATCGTTCAAGTACATGGTGATGTACACGGACAAGCAAAAGAATCGACTCCACAACTTGGCTTCCGTGTCGTTCAAGAATTCCGGTCTCGCCTTCAAGATGGCGGAGAAGAAGTCACCGTGTCTGTTTTCATCTTGGCACCAGTTTTCAAAGTACTTGAAGATTGGGTACAACTGGTCGTCCGGGTTCGCTTGCAAGTGTCTGTAGATCGAGATGTATCTCCAGTAGCCAATCTTTTCGGACAAGTACGTCGCGTACATGATAAACTTCGGCTTGAAAAACGTGTATTGTCTGTTCTTGGTCAAGAAACCCAAATCCAAGGCCAAGTTAAAGTCACTCATCGCTTTGTTCAAGAAACCAGCGTGTCTGGCTTCGTCTCTGGACATGAGCGTAAAGATCTCCGCGACAGTCGGTGCGGTTTTCTTCAAGCGTCTGCCGAGTTCCTTGTACAAAAGAAAGCCGGAGAATTCCGCCGTGCACGATCGCTCGAGAAATTCGATGAAGATTCTTCTTTGTTCGCCTTGGATGTTGTCCGCGGCTTTCTTGAACTCGTCGTTGCGGACGAAGTGCTTTTGGTTGAAATCGTCTCTGAACTCGTTCAAGATGGAGAAGATCTCAGACTCGTCAAGATTCGGGTTGATTTCCGTAGAAAAGAGCTGTTCCATTTCGTCGAAATCTGTTTTTTTTAAGAAAGTAAGATGATACGTGATGTCAGATTGATCAGTCGTCCGCGCGTTTTCTCGGGTTTGCCCTCCGCAGGCGCGCGCGCCATGGATCACATCTTCTTCCACAGTCGTCGTCTCGCGTCGATGATGAATAGATCGATCAACATAAACAACACACAGAAAAAAAACACAAACTCTATCCGCCGAGAATTTTCTCGCGAAAAAAAGATATCTATAGGAAAGCTACGGCCGGGGGATACGACCGGGAAGAGAAGAAATGAAAAACAAAGACGACGACGACGACGAAGGATACGGATCGGAAACCGTCCCCCGACGATGGAAGGAAGAGAAATGAAACGTACCGGTGGTGTAAAATCTCGGCGTCAACAAGTTCTCGTCGGCGGCTTCCTTGATGCCGTCTCTCATCTTCTTGATCCCGGTCTTATCGTCGACCATGGTTCCAGTCGCGCGCGTGGTGATCGAGACCTTTCTGCAGGACGCAGATTTCTTGGCCGAGAACACTTTGCTGGAAACAACTTTGCTCTTGCTGGCGAGAGACGCCGCAGACACGGACAAAACAGAAGAAGCCATTTTTATTATACGTGCGATGTGTGTGAGTAAAAGAGTTACAAACTACTACTGCAGCAACAAATATATGTGACGTTTTACGCGCGCGAAACTCGTCTTTGAAAAGCGCGTCGGAGAGCAGAGAGAGAGCAGAGCAGAGAGAGAGCGAAAAAGGGTGAAAATTGACGTCACCCTCTTTTTTTTTCGGTTTTCTTCCCTTTGTTTTTGCTCTCTTTTTTTCGCTTTTTGGAAGGGACGGACGAAAACGGAGATTCTGTTCTGGTCTCGCCTCTCCGAAACGAGATCTTTTTTTTTGCTGCGCCGTGTGCGAACTTGGGTTCTTCTGCTTTGGCCACACTAACGGAAGAAAAAAACAAAGAACGCCTTAATGTTATTATATAAAGATTCATAAGTCTATATCACAGATTACAACTCATCATCTTTTCTCTCTCTCTCTCTCTCTCCCCTACTAAGTATATATTATTTTAGACTAGCCTCGCATTTGATTGTTTTTTGTTGATATAAATGTTGTTGTGTTCTCTCTCTCTTTGGTTTACAGTTTTCTCGCGTGTGTTCTCTCTCAACATCGCGCAACATTTATACGTCAAAAGTACCCTTACCTTGGAACTTGACGTTGACCGGGTTGGTGTTCTTACCGATGGAGCGCATGTTTTGGTTGGCACCAACGCGACCAGCGTTGACCTTTTCCGGGTAGACGCCATCCTTCGGGTGCAAGTATTGCACTTCGCCGGACGGGAAGACGCGGTAGATGCAGCCATCCGCGATCTTCTTCGAGCGGAACGCAGTCACCAAAGCCATGCACTGCTCCTTTCTCGCGAGCTTCAAGAGGTTCGGGCCTTTGCGCATGATCGCCGCACCACCAGTCGGCATTTCAAAGATTTGTTCTTTCTTCGCTTCCCAAGTCAAGACGTAGAACTCTTCGACCTATTATTTCATTTCAAGAGGAGGAGGGAAAAAAAATTTTCGTGGGTCAGTTTTTGAAAACAGAGAGAAAAGAAAGAAAGAAATATATTTTGAACGAACTCGAACGAATATATAAAAATATAACACGAGAGAGAGGAGAGATCGGCCGATTCCGCGCGCATCAGATTCCAACTCTTTACGCGCACACGCGAAATGATTTTCGACGAATTAACGCGATATTCATTTAGAAAAAATCGTAATCGATCGAACGCGACGCTTTCCCAATCCAGAAATGCGCTCTATCCGTGTTAAAATCGACGATACGCATCCGCGAATTTCATATCTCTCCAAGTTTCAGAGCAGCAGAGAAGGAGGCAAAAATTTCTCTCTTTCGCTTCCTTTTCCCGATACAGTTTATATTTTTATATGCGAGAAATCAAAAATCGATTCGTGGAGGACCGCGTAACGAAACCATCGAGCTATCAATCTACGCGAATAAACGTACCTGCGCCTTTCTCAACAAACCACCAGTGGAACCGCCGAAGATCGGGGACGGAGTGTTCGGGTCCAACTTCGGGGCGGACCACGCCGGAGCCGCTTCGCCTTCCGCGCGCACGACGAACGATTGATTTTTTCTCGCCAAGGAGGAAGATTTGTTCGTAAATTGCGCTCTGGAGTTGTTCTTCGAGGACAACTTCGGCGAGGATTTGATCGCGAACGCGACGGATGAAGTTAAAGAGGCCATTTTTGGTTTACTTAATGCGGTATCTCTTTAAGTAGGAGTGTGTGCTTTTATGACGCGAAAGGTATTTTGAATCGTTTTTATAAGAAAGAGCTGCTTTTCTTTTATTTCCGCTAAAAATTTCACCTCGCGCGAAAAAAATTTTGCTCCCTTTTGGATTCGCAATCCCTTGGCTGCTTGGGGGAGAAAAAATCCGAAAAAGAGGGACACGACCCACCCTGCAGATGGGCAGCACGAACACACGCGCTCGAGAAAAAGAAGCAAAAAAGCCAAAAAAAAAAGACAACAACAACAACAACAGGCGTCACTTACTACGATGTAATTTGGAACGAGATGACGACACCATCATCATCGCCGTCGACGACAACGGTACGAGCGGCGCACTCTCTGCCGACGAACTCGACGAAGAATAACTCATTTGCCGACTACCGCACCTTCTTCGCGAAGAAGAAAAAGAGAAGCGCGGGGTGCGTCACATTCTTGGCCGCCGGAGGGAAAAAGAAAAACAACAACAAAAACAACAACGACAGTTGGTCCCTTCTGGACGAAGAGATGAACCGAGCGGCAAAAAATGCGCCCGTAAACGAAATTTTTGCCACTCGGCGAGCGTTAGGGATCGATTACGGACTCTCGAAAACCGGTTTGGCGATATCTAGCGGCGGTTTAGCGCCGAGACCTTTGGAGAGTGTTTTTTGTAAAGGCATGTCGAGAGTGGAGTTGATTCGAGAGATTGTGAGCGTGGCGGAAAGAGAACGAGCGGACGTATACGTGGTTGGATATCCGCGACAAACGCAAGAGGAGTTGGAATTACTGGAGGAGAAGATTCGAGAGGTGACGGAGAGCAACGCACGAAACAAGGAGAACAAGAAAGTTCCGATTCGCATGCACCGAGTGTGCGAACAATTTGCGGAAGCCTTGGCGCAAGCCTCGGCAACTTGCGAACGGAAAATTCCGGTTGAAATGTACGATGAATCGTTCACGAGCGACGAAGCGATGGCCATGAAGCGTGGTTCGTTGGCGAGTGACGATCCAAGGTTGGATTCCATCGCGGCTGCCTTGCTATTGGAGAGGTATTTTGAGAAGACGGACGGAGAACCGATTCTCATTTTTACGCCGACGGAAACACCGCCGTCGCCGCGGTGGGGATCCTCTTCGTCATCTTGGGGAAATAGAAAGAAATAACTAGAATGTATCATATGTAGTCCTTAGCGTGCATGCTTTTTTGTAGACTAATATAGGTAAATTACACGTATCGAACCGCAGAGATTCGAAAAGCTATGATATTAGTCTCCTCTAATCGTTGTCGTCGTTGTCGTCGTCGTCGTCGTCGTCAGATTCTTCCTCTTCTTCTTCTTCTTCTTGCATCAGCGCTCGTTCCCGCTCCTCCTCCGCCATGGCTGTCGCTTCGAGCTTATCTAATTTATCCTCTAATTCTTTGATAGCTTCGTCTAATCCTTTTAAATCGTACCCATCTGGAGTGTTGAAAATCTTATCCTGAAACTGTAGCCTATCGCTCTCGTCTTTCTCGAGCAACTTGAAGTTGTGTAAAAGAACGTCCAAGTGTACGGTGTAAGCGATTGGGATCGAACACTTCACTGGGAAGAAATTCTGCCTATTCGGTTCGTTTCCCCAGTTTATGAGTAAATTCCGAAAACGCTTCATGTTTTTGTTCGCCTGAGAGGCAACTTCGACGACTGGAAGCAGATCTTGCACTTTGAGCGGAAAATTTTCGACGAGCCAAACGCGGCAGCTCATTTTCCGTCCCATCGTGCCGTCGTCGATGTCTTCCAAACTGCTCTCGTCATTACCACCGCCATTCTTCCTTTCTTTTCTCCTATTGCTCTTTTCTCTTCGTTTATCCTCAAACTCAAAATCGTTGTCGCTTCGTTTCTTACCCACTGAACGTATTCTCGTTACGTCTCGATAAATCGGCCGGTCCTGAAACTCCTTCGCGTCGCTCGCGTAACTCTCAAAGTCGTACGTTTCATCCTCGGGCAGAAAACCAGCTCGATATTTCCTCGTTTCCATCGCTTTCCCTTTCGCTTCCATAACTTTCGCATATCTTCCGTCGATTTTAGACTCTTTCTTCCGCTCAGACACTCCGAGATACGATCCCCAGCTGTCCACGGGCGCGAACGTATACTCCTGAGGTTCGTAGACACCTCGCGATGGGTTTTCAACAAACAGGAGATCGACTTCGGTTTCAATCTGCTCTTCGGGAGTCATCGCCGAAATATCTTTGAATAAATCGCTCTGAGGAAGAGAAGAACTGTTACTCGATGATGATTTCATCGAAGAATTCTCTTTTTCGAAAGCGTCGATGCACTTTTTGTTTTCGTGGTCGAAATACAGCATCGCCGTTTCGACTTTTCCACTTTCTCCATTTTCTTCCTCCTTTGGTGGATTCGCTAAGAACACGATCGAAAACGGCGCGCGGTTCCATACCGGTAAAAGCCCACCACCGCGTTTCTTTTTCTTATCTCTCTTCTTCTTTTTCGTTTTGCTCTTCTCTTTCTCGTCTTCCTTTGCCGTCGCGATATCGGACAAGGAGATGGAAATCTGCGAATCGTCGCCGCCGTTGCTGTCCAAGCTATATCTTTCCTCGTTACCCCTCTCTCCCTCGTCGTTTTTGTCGCTGTTGCTATTGTTATTATTGTTAATGCTATGATTACCGTGACTTTCCACGCCGTTCATCGTCTCTTCCGAGATCTGCTTTTCTACGTCTTCTATCCCTCTCAACTCTCCATCTATCCGTACTCTGGTTCCGATTTTTGTCAGCGTGTACGTATCGCTTGGCGCGACTCTTCTCAAAATCGGTCCAAATATCGGCGAATTCAACTCCCACTTTAACTTTGCGGAAAAATCCGGCGCGTCTAACAATCGTTGCATCAATGCCGGCGAGTTTGTCTCCAAACTCTCCTTCGCTTTCCTTTTCTTCGCGGTCACGATGTAAATCGCTGCTTGTCTGTCCTTCACGTGCAACGCTTCGTCCAACGGTTTCCATCCGTGCACGCAATTTTTCAGATTCACGTCGACGAGAGGATGTTCGGTCAACATTCTCACGATATCCGTGTTTTTTCTCATGACTGCTACGTGTAGCGCGGTATTTCCTCTCGAATCGAACGAATTCAGTAAATCGAAATCATATTTTTCTTCTTTTCCTACGCGCGACGTGCTCGTAGTTTTCAGTCTCTCCGCGGTGACAAGAAACTCTCTCACGGTTTCTCCATCGTTCTCAAAGCACGCCTTGTGAAATGGAAACTGTTCCGAGAAGGAGGGAGCGGCAGAGGTTGAAGCAGAAATCACGTCCGCATCTTCATCAGAGCGTCTGTTTCTTCCTCGTCGTTCTTCTTTTTCTTCTTCTTCTCCAACCTCGCGAACAGAATCAGAGAGCTCGGAAACGGCGTCGTCGAAGTTTTCCTCGAACTCCTCCTCGTTCAAAGCCTCTTCTTCCGTTTCTGTCCTCTCCTCGTCGAAGCCTTCGTCGCTTCGTCGTTCGGTAGCCATCGTCGTCGTCGTCGTCGTCGTCGTCGTCGCGTCCAAAAGAGCGAGTATTCGACGATACGTTCAACAGATTCTTCTTCGACAAAAGTTTCCGTACTTTTAATAAGTGTGCTCACAAAATTAAGAACGCGAAGAGAAGGTCGCGGTAAAAAAAACAAAAAGTCGTTCCCGCTCGAGGGGGCTCTCTCTCTCTCTCTCTTCGACGCTCTCTTATGTAAAGCTCTCTCTCTCTCTCTTTCCTCGCGAACGAATCAAATAACACGTGCGTGTTGTTATTTTCTCATCGTTTATTAGATACCGCTATTTTATTGAGATACCGTGTAAAATTTTTGGGCAAATAAGTGGTGTGGTACCCAATTAAATTATTCTCTGTCTTCCCATAAATTAAGGAGAGAGAGGCGACAGAACAACAAAAAGTCAACAACAAAATTGAATCGCACCACACTCTGCAATAACATAATCTATTTAAAACGCGCGAGAAAAAATGGCAGCAGCTCCGACGGCAAACACGAGAGCTTTCTTATTGGTGCGCGCGAATGTCGTCGATCTCGACGATCTGTGTCGTTTTTTTTATATTTATTTCGATCGAAACGAGAGAATATTTATTTCGATCAAAACGAGAGAATAATGGAGAGTTGTGTGGGTGCGCTTTTCCTCTCTCGCTCTCTCTCGCTCTCTCTCTCTTGCGCACCCTTCGTCTTCATCGACGAAACGCGAGAGATCGAACGCGCTTTTTTTTTATTCATTGAGAACTTCCTTTCCCGGGAGGGAAGGAGAGAACATCAATCGTCTCATCTTTTCTTAGCCTGCCGACCAGTCTTTAGCACGACCTTTTTCAACTGTAACTAACTCGGGGGTCTCTCGTGCGCGACAAAACGCATACGCAGTATTTGGGCAAATTCAAACCGAACAGCGGCGGGTTTGAGGGTGAGTTCAAAAACTATCTCCCGAAGGCGGTGCCAATAGCCGCGAAGCATAAGTGCGGGTACGCTTCGATCCAACCGTTAGCGGAAGTATACGGCGAACAGAAAGCGCACGACTTGGCGGCGCTCTATAGCTTCCCGAACAAAGCCTCTTTCGACGGATGGTTGAGCGATTATAAAGTCTCCGGTTTACCGGAGATGCGACACGAGTTGTTGGAAGGTCAAGTGACTTCCTACTACTCTATGGCCGGAGAAGATGTCGATTACGACGCGTTGACGCACTACGTCGTGACGAACAAAAAATTCGCGAGCGCCGAGGCCAAGGAAGACTTCCAAACCAACTACGCGTCGAAAATCAAAGATGTCGTCGCTCAAACCGATGGTTGCATAATCAAAGCTGGTCCGTTTACTCCGGAACAGCGCGAAGGGTTTCATCAAGAAGATGCGGACGACATTCAGCTCACCATTTTAATTGGTTTTCCGAGTGCCGAAAAGAGGCAAGCGTTCCACGACATCCAGAACGAAAACGGAATGAAAGATGTAAGAGAACGCACTCTCGTTGGTCCGTTGTATAACATCGACGCGGTGCCGAAAGACCATCCCGCGTTTGTCAGCGGTGCTCCGTTTGAGAGGAAAACCATGTAGGACGCACGATTAGTTTTTACCTTTGTGTACACGTAACGTCATTTTTAGATTTTTTTGCATATACTGCTGGTACTAAGTTATAAAACTTTTCTTTTCGTCTCGCACTTTTTCTTCACTTTCTTCACTTACTCACACACACAATACTACTCGTGACATGAAACGAATACTCTCCTCGCGCAACGCCACCACCACCACTGGTGCTGCTGCTGCTGCTGCGCGTTATTTTCGCCGTCGTTTCGTCTTCTTTCGCGATGGTTTCGATGGCTTTGGAGGCGGTGCTTTTGCCGCCACCGCTACCGCGAACAACAACAACGTCAACAAAAACAAAAACAAAAACGCGGCGTCGATGAAATCGAGAAAAAGGTACTTCGCGACTTCGACGTCGTCATCGGTTGATCGCGATAAACGCGAAGGAGACGTCGCAGACTCTGGCGATGGTTTTACCGCGACGACAACGACGACGCCGACGACGAGAAAGAAAAAGTACCCGTCCAAATTCGATTCGAACGAGAAAGCGAACAAAGATTTCACTCCGGACCGGTACCAGACGCAAGAGGAAAACGAACAGAAGACGAAACGAATGAGAGAGTTGAAACGACAAGAATATTTGGAGAAGATTGTCAAGAGCGAGAATAAGCGAGATTTTCAATCGAGCGATCACGCGAATGCTATCGGAGGCGATGGGACCGTCGCGAAGTATTACGAGAACGTGGATATCAGAGAGGTCATCGGGAGCGCGGCTGGTGGTTCGGAATCCTCGTCGACGAACCAATACGAAATCTTATTAGATGGGAAACCGTTAAAGTCGCCAAAACGCGCGCAGTTTATATTACCGAACAAGTTATTGGCGTGCGCAATTGCCACAGAATGGGCGACGCAGGAGGATGATTTGATTCGACCGTTTACGATGCCGTTGATGCAGTTATCCTCCACGGCGTTGGATCACATGAGCGACTACGCCACGTTTGATTTTCACGTGAAGAAGTTGTTGGAATTTTTTGATGCCGATCAAGCCGTAGTGGCGCATCCTAGCGGCAGCGAATTGAGAGAGATTCAGTTGAAAACGCTGAAGAAAGTGCACGATTGGGCGAGGCGAGAGTTCGGGGATCAGTTGAATTTGAGTTCGGACTCGATATTCGCGCAGCCTCAGCCAGAAGAGGTGAAACTTTTGATGGAGAAGAGGTTGCGGTCGTTATCACCGTGGGAGATGACGTGCACATTCGCGGCGGCAGCGGCATCCAAGTCGCTCTTGATTGGTTTAGCGTTGAATAGAAATATCATCGACCCAGAGGAGGCGTTGGAGTGCGCTCGAGTGGAAGAAGATTATCAAATCGAAAGGCACGGTTTCGTCGAAGGCGGCCACGATATAGACATTTCCGATTTGCGAGTGCGATTGACTGCGCCCCACGCTTTGAATTTGATTTTAAAAGCGAAAACGGGGACATCGTAGTAAAAGACATGAACAAATTCGTAGCAGTAGATACATGTGTACGATTCGTAGGTTATAATAAGCAACTCAGTGTAACAATTTGAAATAGTAGTAGGAATAGTAGTATATAATGATTTTGGTAGATTTTATTATTCATTGAACTCTTGCAACGCTTCTCGGCGTCGAGACGAACGCGTCGGTTGAGGAGTTACCTTCGCCAACGGCACGTTCAAATCGTCCTCGACCCATTTTTCTGATGCAGCTTGAGCTGCGGCTCGTTTAGACCGCTCTCGCGCCGGTGCCGCCATGACTTTTTGTTTTAGTTTTGATATTTTCGGTCCTTTGCGATCATAAAACGGCAAGTCTTCGCTTTGCGATAATTCGCTCGCGTGCTTTTCGACGCCTTCCGTGTATTCCGCAAACTGTAAGTCTTCGTCCAAGGTTTCGTCTTCTTCTTCTTCTTCTTCTTCTTCTCTTTCTTTGCTCTTCTTACTGTTACTGGACGAGGTGGAAACGCCCAACGAATCTTGAATTCTATCTTTTGCGATGTTGATATCTTTCAAGGCGATTTTCTCCTTCGGGCATTTCTTCATCGCCATCTTCATCGCGACGAACGCTTCAGACAATTGCAAAGTGACACGTTGCTTCGTCTCCTCAGAAACGATGCTTCCATTAACGGCACTACCATCGTTCGGTTGCGAGGTTAACATTGATTTTACATCCGGAATCGGTACTCGAGACAAGACTCTCGAGACGGCGGCGTGGTATGCCTTGACCTGCGCTCCGGCGACGCCGGTACCAAACGGTTTCGCGTTCAACGCCAAGATTTCAATCGAGAGCGCTCGAACGAGCTCGGCTTCACCAGCATCAGACCGTTCGATAACGCCCGCGTTTTTGTTGTTATCGCTGTTCGATACTTCATCCCCTCCTTCTTTGTTGGATGATGATACTCCCGTCTCAAGCTCTAAGAGAGACGTCAAAAAGGCGGCAACTTTCGCAACGCCCTTCTTTTGACTCGCCATTCTCAACGACGGCAACACGGCATCGATCAGGCACGCTCTCACCTTTGCATCCGGTGCAGACGCGATAGCTGGGAAAAATACTGCGAGACATTGCGCCAATCTGGGCGTTTCTTGCGCATCGCACGCAAAGATGGCGCCCAAAAGCGTCGAGATGACCAGAGATGGTTGCTCAAAGGCGTAATACCCTCTTCTCAAGGCGAGTTTTGCGAGCGTTTCGCACGCAATGGTTTGCGCGGAGTTTTCAGATTCAGTAAAGGCCGCTTCATTCATCGCGTCGGTGTTTTCGGCGTCCAGTTTATCCAGATCCGTCTTGTCTTTCGGGTTTTCAAACGGCTCACACGCCGACTCGATGATTCGAAGAAGCTGCTTTTCCAGCGTGAGCTGGTAACCGGGAACTTCATCTTCGTCCTCATCATCATCATCTTCTTTGTTGTTCTCTTTTTCTTTCTCATCTTCATCATCGTCGTCGTCGTCGTCAAAACGGACGTGAATGCCCTTCTTTGGCACCGGCATCTCGCGTCTCGCATCCAGCGCTTTCGGTCCGTATAACATCGCAGCATCACCGAGCGCGCGCAACGCCATGCACTTCACCGGCTCTGATGGATCGGCATCACCAGCCGTGCGTAAAATTCGAACCGTTTCTTCCGTCAATGCGTTCGTCCCACACATGAGGAGTAAACCGAGTAACTTGATACCTTCGCGGCGAACGCCAGCGGACGCGTGCGCGATAGCCGGTCGGACGAGCGACTGCATGACAGCTTCAGTCGCGTGCGCAGGAAGTTTGGATGATAACGAGTTATTTGCCGTTTCGAAGAGTGAAGAGGCAATGAAGAGCGCTTGCGTTTCCGCAAAGACGCTGTTGTCGTTATCATCGTCGTTGTTGTTGTTCTCTTCCTCCGTCACGGTGCCGCGAAGACTGTCGCAGGCGCCCAACACGACGGCAACGTGCTCGTTATCGTCGTGCACACGCTTCGCCAAGTCAATCAACTGCTTTTCCCACTCACCATCGCCACCTCGCGCGTAACACGAAACGTCGTTTTCGTCACTTAAGTCGCCAATCGATCTCAATCGCTCGTAGACAAGCGTCGCGGCACCTCTTCGTAACGCGCCGTCGTTCATATCCGCGCAGTTCAACGTCATCATCAACTGTCTCGCCGCAAAGACTGAGGCTGTTGTTTTACCGTCCGCGTGCATAGAAATGGCACGGAGTAAATCCATCGAGGATTCCGGCAAGCACTGATCCAAAGCGTCTTCAACTTCTTCGGTTTCGGCTTGGAGCACCGCGCGCGCTTGACCGACGGCGAGAGACGTATCTTTCCCTGAACTCGACGTTTGGTTCGCGAGCGCTTCGACAATGACGCGCCAAAACAGCGCCTCTTCCGGCGAGAAGAGCTCGACTTCTCTTTCTTTTTCTTCTTCTCCTTCTTCTTCTGCAGATTTCTTGAGAAAAAATCTGCGCAAACCGCTCGCCTCGCTCTTCTCCTTGGTCGCGTACGACATCGGTTTCACCGCTTTCATTTCAATCAACGTCTTCAATGCCATCTCCGAAACGTTCGGGTGCGATTCCGCGTCGAGCAACTTCAACAACTTAATCGGATCGTTCTCGCACACGTTTGAGGACATCCACTTCTTGAGCATGTCAACGCACGCCGATTTCACCGAAACTGATCGATCGTTCAAGCCTCTTCTCAACACCAACGCTCGATGTTCGATCGAGACAGATTCCACCGGAACCTTCGCGGCTAACGCCAAAAACGCGATGCGCCTCACTTCTTCGGAAACGTCTCTGGTTCTTTCCACAACCACGGAAATTGTGTGATCAGAAATCGCCAACGCGCCTAAAATAGCTTTTCTCGCGTCTTTATTCTTCTCGCCTCCAATCAACTCGATAAACGCTCTGGTAATCTCGCTGTTACTGAAATCAGCCTCTTCCCCGCCATCCTGTAATCTCGACAGCGCTCTCGCCGCTTGAGCTCTCACCACTGGCGTATTATCTCTCAACCGCTCCAACATCGTCTCTTCCATCTGGTCGTACAAATCATCCGAAATCTCTGCGTCCGGACCGAGAGCGTTCAAAATCCCAGCCACCACTTGGCACGCTCGAAACCGAATCGCGCGATCCTTCGCCGTCGTCACGTTCAAAAGAAACGAAATCAACGACTCGCAAAATTCGTCCGCTTCTTCCTCGTGACCGGGTTCTCGATGCGCCGTGAACGAAATCACGAATCGAATCACCCGTTCCGTGTGTAAATCTCTCTGTTTTTTTTTTCATTTGTATTTTTGCGTGCGTTATTAGTTGGTTATTTTTGCACTCTCTTCTCTCTACACGAGAGGGGAAAGAAGAATTTAAAAAAAAATTCATATCTAAAATGTTAAAGTCGTTTAACGTTGATACGCGACGACGACGACGACGATAGATAGATAAAGACGACAACAAAGACTCGAAAAAGAGACGCGCGGCGGCGACGCACCTTGTATTCCAACAAAACGTGCAGCAAACATTTACACATCTCCTGTAAAAACATCTGAGGATCGTTCGCGCGCAACGTCGTCATCTGTTGGATGATTCGTTTGTGCATGGAGACGCCCAACTGCGTTTCGTTCAACAAACGCGCGACGGTTATTTGGGGCAACTTTTGGGGAGGCGCCGTTGGCGTTTTCGGTGGTTGTTGTTGCTCTTCCTCCTCTCCTTCTTTTTCTTCTTCTTCCGCTTTCGTCGCCGTCTTCTTCTTCTTAGAAGCGGCGGAAGCTTTCTTTTTCTTCTCCGTTGACATGTTGAGTGTGTTTGGCTGTCGCGTGGGGAAAAAATGAAGAAGAGAGAAAGAGAGAGAAAAAAAAAGAAAGAAGAAAGGGATTAACTTTCATAAAATAAAGGAGAGAGTAGTTTTCACACCGCGCGACAACGGGAAGAAGACTAAGAAAAGGTGCAACACGTGATGAGCGAGTGAACCACAGAAAGAGAGAGAGAGAGAGAGAGAGAGAGAGAAATTAAGCGATCAAAACCTTTGTTTGTTTGTTTATTATGTAGTAAAAATTCCAACTTGTTACAACACTCCTGTCCTTCTTTTTCTTCTTCTTCTTTTATTCTCATCCATCATTCTCATCATCATTAACATTATTATTATTATTATCATTATTACGTGGCTGGAATGAAATCGTCGTCATCTTCCATGACGTCGATGTCGTATTCGTCGTCGTCGTCGATGTCTCCGCTGGCCCACAAATCGTGGACTTCGCCGTCGCTGACTGGGTAATTTTTCGCCATGTTTGCGCGCTCGCCGACGCGCGCCGTCGGTTCGTTCGGATCGAACGGTATTCCGCACGCTTCCGCTAAAGAACCGACCACGAACGATGGTTGTTTCGATTCGTCTTCGTTCTCTTCCACGTCTTTCATTTTATTCGCGCCGGTGAGGACTAAGACGGAATATTTTGCCCCGTTATCTTTTCCGAATTTCACATCCGTGTCGATTCTATCGCCGATGACCATCGTCCTCTGCGGGTCGCCGTGCGAGTGCGACATTATCGCGTCAAACATGTACTTCCCCGGCTTCCCGCAAATCACATCCGGTGCTTTCCCGGATGCGGTTTCGATCGCTTTCACTATGGGCCCTGCTCCAGGCATTAACAATTTCTCTTTCCCTAACCTATCCCCGGCGTCTGGGTTCGTGGCGATAAACTTCGCGCCTTTCTGTATCAAATACGAAGCGTACGCTAACTTTGCAAACGTAAACGACGTGTCTTGACCGACGACAACCGCGTCTACTCGAGAATCGTCGTCGTGGTCGTTTTCAGAATCACCCCCGGTCCACTCGTGCATCTCCTCCCAATCGCTCGGAGTGCACGAAACTGCTTCGTAAACGCCCCCGACGATATCCCCGACGTCGCACTCCTCCAACTCTCTCACTAACCCTTGCTCGCCGACGACGTATATCTTCTTGCTCTTCGACGACTTTGATCCGTCCCCGCCGCTTTCGATCATGGTATTATTAAACCCAACGGCGGATAAATACGACGCCGATGCGAACGCTGCCGTGTATATGTGGTTCGCGTCCACCTCGATCCCGAGCTCCGAAAACTTCCACGAGTAATACTCTCTCGTTTTCGTCGCGTTGTTGGTGACGAAAAACACTCGCTTTTGTAAAGTCTCTCTCAAATACTCGATGGCTTTCTTCGCTCCGGGAACCAAAACATCCCCGTGCCAAATGACCCCGTCGCAATCTAAGAGAACGGTGTCGACATCTTCCGCGATTTCTCGAGCGAGACTTTTACTCGTCGTCGTCGTCGTTCTCGAGTTGTCGTCGTCGTCGTCGTCGTTTAGCGCTTTAATCACAACATTTAACCGCCGCCGGAACGACGACAAAGAAGAAGAGGAGGAAGATTTTGAGGACGAGGACAACTTTCTTCGAGAATAAAAGCCTCCATCGCCTCCGCTTATTCTTTGGTTCCGAAACGATGTCGTCGCCGTCGTCGCCGCCGCGCTTTTCTTGCTACCGCGCGGTGAAAATGTCGGCGCGGACGTGGACGCCGCGCTCGTGGATGCGTGCATCTTTCTATTCTTTTTTTTGTTTTGAGGTTTTTGTGGATGGTTTTCCTTCAGGTTGTTAAAATACGTACCACGTATTGATTGCTAAGTATTTATACACCACGCACACGCAGATAAACAGATACTACTATTATACTATTACTACTAATATGTATATATACACAAGCGCGCGCTCTTTATTACTCTTTATTAAATTATTCTACATGAAAGCAGCCCCGGTTGGACGCAGCTCTTTTGCAGTCACGACGTCTCCGACGGATATTTTCGAGCCTAATTCGCCGGTCGAGACGACCATGTTCCAACCGAAGAAGACTTCGTTCGCCCACGTTTTGGTTTGGGAATTTAAAACCGTCCCGGAGCGGAATTTTTGCAACGCTCGAGAGACTTCGCGGGTTTTATCGAAGATGCCGGATTCTTGGTTGATGTCCGGGATCGTGCATCGAGAGCACGGTTTGACGAGGTCCCAGGTCAAACCGCCACCGCCATGACTGTGCTGCTGTTTCGTTTCTATTTTTGACCATTTGTCTTCTATCCACTCTTTACCTCCGGAAACAACCACGTTCGGTCGGAAACGATTCATTTTCACTTCGTTTCCGGCTAAACTGAACAGCTCTTTACCCAAGATCACTCGTTTTTGTAAGTCTTCGAGACTGGATTCGTGGGCCAACAACACCGGGTAGCCGTCGCTAAACGCCGTCTGGCCTCCACTCTTCGCGTACCTATCGTCTAAAGGTCTTTTTGGGCGAGAGTTCTTATCACTCGTGGAGATATTTTCGTTAAACCGTTCCGGTATCCCTCCCGAGCCGATCCAGCGAACAATCTTCGCTCCAGGCACTCCAATCGCCCTCGATATCCAGTCGTTCACCGTGTCGCTCTCCGCCACGTGAACGCCGCAATAATCCCACACCGAACACTCCACCTCGCCGGACAAGTCTTCTTTCCTCGCCAGCAGAGGAATCTCGCACTCCTCCGCGCAGTTCGGGCTCCGCAGAACCAGTTTCGCATCTTTCATTTTCGATTGGATGTCCTCTTCAACCTCCTCTTCCTCTTCGGATATTTTAGTCACCAGCAACCGTTCTAAACCTGAACCATCATCATCAAAGAATGCGCCGCGAAACTCGGTCTCAACCAACGCCAACTCCGGAACGGTTCTCTGACTGATAAATTCCCCGTCTTTATCGACGATACAAAACGATCTGTCGAACGCGAACCCGGTTTCAGTCACGTAGGCGGTTTTTACGTCGATGCCTTTGCACGATTTCAGTGGGTAAATTGTGAGCCGCGATATCGTTATTTCGTCTTTGTTTTCTTCCATTTTCTTGTTTGCGACGACGAAGACGCCTTTTACATGCACTCGTTTTTCTTGCGCGGGGTGGTAAGTTCTCTTCAGCGCGCTCCTTTCTTTCTCTTTTTCGAGCACACTTTTCTTCTGTTGTTGCTGACGATGTTTTTGTCTTTTTCCACTTCTTCTCCTTCTCCTTCCGAGTCTTCTATGGTTTCATAGGTGCTCAAAACTCTCTTCTTTTCTCGTAATCTTTGCGAGGAACGACACGAGGTTATCGTCGTTTCCGTGAATTCTTCTTCTCTTCTTTCAGATGGCAGCAAAGCTTTTATCGCTGTTTCATCTTCTCCTCTTCCTACTCTTATTCTTCTTCTCTCTTCTTCTTCTCTTTCTCGTCGTTGTCGTTCGAGCAAAGTGCGCACGTCGGTTTCGACTCGGCGCAAGCTACTCGCGAAAGCTTCTTGTTCGAGCGCGCGGGCTCTCTCGCGACTACTTTTGAGCATCGTGGTTCGTATGCTTCGCACGAAAACGGTAGTGGCTACGGTCATGCGGACGATTTGCGTGGCGTGTGCGATGAGGAGTTCGATGTCGACGTCTTCTTCTTCTTCTTCCGCGGTTCCAATACCGTTTCGATGATGGAAATAAAACTCGGCAAATCGAGGCACGAGGGCGATTTCAATCGCGTGACTGAACAAGATGGCGCCTAAAATCTGTCTTAAACTTTCTCTGAGAAACGTTTTGAACGCGTCTGGTACGAAAGGTACCCCAAACACGAACCACCAAATGAAGAAGAAGAAAACCAAACTCGATTTCGAGAGCACGTCTCGCGTGCGGTTGAAAGTATTTGCGAGTTCTTTCAATCGCACAGAATGTACCTTCGCGAATAAAATTAGTTTATCTACCGCATTTTGTGCTTCTTGAACGCGCGTTAACGTCGTGTTTAGGCTGTCTCTCGTTTGATTGTGCACGCTTTGCGTCTCCAACAACGTCTCGTGCACTGAGCTTTTGATCTCTAATTCCATCGATCGTAATCTTGCCATGGACTTCTCAACGCTCGCTTTCGCCTCCAACTCTGACATTTCAATTCGTTTGAAAAACTCGGATAATTCTTTTGAAGCTCTCAGAGCGCGAAAGCGTTGTTCGTGTTGCGCGCACTCGGACTCTACTCTCGAAAGGGCGGTAAAGTACATGTGCAGCTCCGCTTCTTTTGTCACGGAGAAGAAATGAGTAGTCTTGTCTTCGTCTGCGTCTTTCTCGTTTTCATCCATTTTATTGGCGTTATTTTCGTCGTCGTCGTAGTCGTAGTCGTCGTCGTCGTCGTAAAACAAGAAGTTAAACATTCGCTTCATTCGACCTTTTTTATCGAAGTTGTTTGTATCTCTTTCGTCATCGTCTGATCCTATCTGTTTCAACGCGCACCGCTCGCATCCTCCCGCTTCTTTAAAATTGAAACGCTTTTTACATTTTCCCAATCTGCTTTTCACTTTAGACCGTTCCAGACGACACGCGACTGCGTTCACCGCGACGAGACATTTCAAAGCGTCCTTATCCTTCGCCTGTACCAGATGCTCGCAAAAAATATCCTCTTCCGCTGCTCTGCCCTTGAATCGACGACGACGACGACGACGACGACGACGATCATCATCATCGTCGTCGCTTTGTCGTCGTTGGTTAAAAATAGAAAAGAACGCATCTGAGATGCATTCGGATTCGATCTCGTCGTCGTCGTCGTCGTCTTCAAAAATATTCGCCAACGTCGTCTCTTTGGGTCTCGAACGAGATTCGTACGACGCGAGCGCCTCGTCGTCTTCCACTCTTTCCGTGTTGTCAGCGCGCGATCCGCACCTAAGAAGAAGAAGAAGAAGAAGAAGAAGAGAGAAGAGGAGACCGATCGATGATCGAGAGGAATAATGGTTATAAAAAAGGAGAAGACGGTGCATCGAGAGAGTTCATAGTGACGAGAAGTGCTTTTCTTCAAAAAAAAAAGCACACGCACGCACAAAAAAAAAGAGAGAGAAGAGAGAGATGTCCGCGTCTCCGCGTCGAAACTTTTACGAGAGAGGAAGAGATGAGAATCTGAACGGTAACAATAATAATAATAACTATTACGACGACGACGACGACAGAATCTCCGCGCGCGCGGCGCAGAAACACTTGGAAATAACGCACGAGATTTCAAAAATTTTAGACTGCGATTTGGACCGCGAGACGTTGGCGGTGTGCATTTCTTTGCTCCAAAACGGCGTGGATCCGGAGAGTTTAGCTTTAGTGGTGAAAGAGTTGAAGAGGGAGGCGAAGAGGTTGAGAGAGAGCAGAGAGC
>Ga0255765_1000281_pt1 | contig 67716 bp, 46 predicted proteins | sample 041ome_8_FD_179965 | JGI IMG/M metagenome (GOLD analysis project Ga0255765, IMG submission 179965) | Coastal salt marsh microbial communities from the Groves Creek Marsh, Skidaway Island, Georgia - 041407BS metaG (version 2) | ecosystem: Environmental > Aquatic > Marine > Intertidal zone > Salt...
GAGGCATTCCCCTCTTTCGCCGTTCTTGTTCTTCTCGACATTTTTCTCCTCGACAATCGCCGTCGAGTCCTTCTTCTTCTTCTTCTTCTTCCCGAGCGACGCCCACGCGCTGGACATGATTTATTGAATGCCAGCACGACCGCCACCACCGAAGAGAAGAAGAAAGAAGAAGAACAACAACAACGACGAGATCCCGAGGAGAAAAAAATGAAGAAAAAAGCGAAGCAGGTCAAGGAAAAAATCTGAAAAATCGTTTAGTTTAGGGTTTTAGAATTTCTACCAAATTTTTCCCCGATTCGTCGCGTGATTTCCCCTCATTTCATTTTGAGAAAAGAGGGTGCGGCGCCGCTCCGTTCGGCTCCGAGGTAAGCCGCGCGCGTTTGATCTCTTTCGAACTTTCGTTGCGTTTCTTCTTCTTCTTCTTCTTCTTCTTCTTTCTGTGTTTGTGTGTGTGTTTGTATATGTATGTATACATATAACATCTTCGCGTTCTCTCTTCTTCTTTCTGTTCGTCTTCTTCTTCTTCTCCGTGAACCAAGTCAGCGGGTGTGAACAAAACTTTACCACTCACATCTTCGCGTTACGTTCTGCGGTACATCAAACTACACCTTCGACCGGTTCGTTCCTTCCTCTCTCAGAGTAGGATGGGGATTCGGCGTTTCGTCCGGAACGTGCAGTTCTTGCACTTTCCCGTCTTTTCTAGACGTCGCGACGAGTTCGAGTTTTACGACGGACGATAACCGTAAAGGCGTTTTATTCGGGTCTCCCTTTCACCGCTGTTGATGTGCAAGTACGCGTCGGTTATCGTCGGTGCCCTTTCGAGGGACGACGACGACGACGACGACGATGCGTTTGCGCGTCCGCGTGCGGCGGTGAAAGACGCGATGAACGCGACATTTTTTTTTAAATATACTTTTCGCGTGTGCTTTTCAACAACTCTCGGGAGAATTGACTCTCGACTCTCGATTGGTTTAACTCCTTGTCGTTTTCAAATCGTCGTCGTCGTCGTCTCGCTGACACTTTTTTTTCTCATTTACATCATCCGTGATGATGTAATAATGCAGGCGCGAGAAGAACACACACCATCATGTCGAGTCAAAAGTAAGAAAGGGAAAAAATAGTAAGAGCGTTTCGATGACGAACGTCGCGCAAACGAACCGCGTGTTCGTGGTGTGCGGCCGCGGCGCGGAACCGGCTAAACTGGAACAGTATTTCTCCAACGCGTTTGGACCAGTGACGAAAGTAAAAAGCGATGGACATAAGGGCATCGCGTGGGTGACGTTTTTGAACGAAGCGGACGCGAAGAAAGCGGTGTCGGCGTTTCCAGAGTCGTCGTCGACTTCGCTGGTGGATTTAGACGACGGGATGCCAAAGAGGCGCATCACGGTGGTGTTTTCCGAAGAGACGAGAAAACGAGACCATCATCAGCAACAACCATCGGCGACGACCGTCACGACGACGACGTTGACGACGACGACGACAACCACGACGACGACGACCTCGTCGATGCAGTTTACCAATAATAACAATCAAATGAACGAACTACCGGAAGGTTCGCGGTTATTTCTCGTCACGCCGAAGGACTGCACGGATGACGTGTTGAATAAAGCCGTGATGAAAGTGTTGGAGAACGAGGAGTTCAAGTTGGAACCGGAAGATTTCATGAGAGCGAAAGTTCAAGGAGTGGTCGCATCGGGAGGGGACGAAGACGAGGAGGAGGAAGAACAAGGCGAAGAAGTGCAAAACGAAAGGAAAGGCGGGAAGAACATCGCCGCTCTCGAATACGCTCGCGTCGGTAAAGGGAACAAAGGCGTCGCGTTCGTTAAGTTCACGACGAAATCTGCGGCTGAAAAGTTTGCAAAGTTTGTTCACGCCAAGTTACAAAACGTGCTCGGTGATATGAAGGTAAAAATTATGACTGCGGAGAAGAAAAAGTACACCAAGAATAGCAGTCAATATCATCAACACAACAACACAAACTCGAAGAATTCTTTGAACACTTTCAGCGGGAATGGCGTCGGCGGCGCGCTCTCTTCTGGCGTATTTTCCGAAAACGGTAACAATGAGCAAGGAGAAATTTCCTCGCAGCACCGGAGAGGATTTTTGCCGAAGAGTAATAACAACGCACCGGGCGATGTAGGGAACGTTGTCGTCATCGGCGAAGCAACAGTCGGCGAAGTGAAAGGTACTTTGGTGTTTCATCCTAAAGTCGGCGTTTCGGATGCAATTCATCGCCGATTTCCTACACCACCGCCTCTCCCGAAAGGATTACCTCCGCCGCAACAACGCATGCAACAGATGAATATAGACAGCAGTAATACGGCAGGTATGGCGACGCGAAGACCACGAGAGTATGGCGATGAAGAGACCAAAGCTAGAATCAAAGGCACGAAATTGTCCAAGGTTGAATCAACGACTACGTATTACGATCGGAATCAACGCATCGACGAAGACGACGCGGCAAATGATACGAAAGATGAGCACATCAACGAGACCGACAACATCGCCGCGGAAGCTGTCACGGCCATGGGCTTGGTCACCATCAAAGATGGTGAAAATACAAGCGCTACCATGACGACAGACAGTGCGAACGATATGTTCGCCGCTGACGGCACGTCAACAAAAGCACCTGCTCTGCTCAACGCCACGGCGGCCAGAAAGAACTGCACTGTTGTTCTGCACTTTGAGACAAAGTTACCTTTACCGGTGTACGTGTTGTCGCACGCGTTCAGAGCTCGATTACAAAGCAACGAAGCATCGTCGGAAGTGGTGCCGCAATTTGAAGTCAAAGCGACGTCTGCGTTGACAGGCGTCGTCGAAGGAGTGACATCACCATCGCCGTCTTCTTCGAACGCGAGCCATTCATTCGAGACGCTCAAGGGCACTTTTGACATCTGTGGCGTCGATTGCCGCGTCTATTCCAAAGACGACGGCGCTTCGAAAGCGCAAAAAGTTGAAAAAGCAAAATCGCCGGACATCGTTCAGCCGCCGGACGAGTCCATCACGGAGCACGAGCGCAAGCGCTCTCGCGTAGAAACGAGTTAGTCATCAAAAAGTATACATATAGAAAGCGCGCATAGAATGTAAATTGTACGAACGCAGAAGTGTAACATAATTGAGTTTTTATTCCTACTAGTAGTAAACGAATTTTATATATAATAACATACAAAGTTTATTTGAATTCAGCTAACGTTCAACGCGAATACTAAAACAACCTCAAATCAATCGAACGGATATTAAAATATTATTATTATTGTTACGACGAAAGTATGATGTTGTTAATCGGGATGCTGCGGGTTTTATTTCGAGAAGGACAGAGGAATGATAGAGAAGAAGAGCATTTTCCACTCGTGTCAGTACGCTTTGCCGCTTCGTCGCAGAGTTACGCGGCAGAGTTACGCAGAAGACAGAAGACATACGCGAGTAGGGGAAAAGAGAGAGAAAAAAATAAAAAATAAAGCGCACTCACAACACGAGCTTCACGAAGAATCCGACGAACCCAAACATGATGAAACCTGCGTAAAGAGAGAGAGTAAGGGAGAGAGAAGAAAAGAACAGTCAGCGCAACACCGAAGGAAGGAAAAGCCTCTTGCGTCGATGACGAGGACGACGACGACGACGAGTGGGAAAAAGAAGAAGAAGAAGAAGAAGAAATTCGAGAGCTCCGATCGGAGTTTTGTGGGGGGCGCCGTTTATATATAGAGAGAAAATAAAGAAATAAACGCACCAAAAGCCGTCTTGCTCGCGATGAGCGTGAACTCTCGTCGGTCTGGTTTCGTGCATTTCTTCACTAATCGTACGGAGTCTTTCATGAACTCTTTCAGAGGGGCGATGGCGATGTCCGCGACTTCCATTTTTTCTTTTTGCGTTCGTGTGTTCTTGTTTTTTTTCTCTGACGATTTTCCCGGAAAAGTCATCAGAAAAAGAGTCCACGTTTTAAAAAAATGACGACGACGACGCTATTCCTCGCGCCTTCCTCCTCGTACTCCCGCGCCGGGGGTTTTCTTCTTCTCGCGCGAATGATGTTTTTCGTCGCGCTGCTGGTTTTTGCGAGCGCGACGCCGCGCTCGGTCTCGGCCAAGGTGCACTTTTCGGAGACTTTTGACGGTACGCAGCCACGCACGAGAAATCGAAATCGAAACGAGTTTCGATTCTCTTCTTCTTTCTTCTTTCTTCTTTCTTCTCGCGCTCGCGATGCGTTGTCGCGTTTTTCGTCCATCTTTTTATTTCGCTGACTTTTTCTCTCTTTTCTCTTCCTATTTTCATTGAACGCGCGCGCACTCGCGCATTAAAGACGACGACGCGGCGTCTCGTTGGCACAAATCCACGTTTAAAGTGGACGAAAATATGGCTGGAGAGTTTGTCGTCGCGACGGCTATACACGAGGGGAAAAAAACAGACGCGAGAGTGAACAAAGGGTTCAAGACGCAAACGAACGGACGGTTTTTCGCCTATTACTCGTCCGCGGACGAGGTGTTCGATAACGACGGGAAAGATCTCGTGGTGCAGTACTCGGTGAAGCACGAGCAAAACATCGACTGCGGGGGAGCGTACGTGAAGATTTTACCGGAATCCAGCGAGATGGGAAGTTTTGGCGGGTCGACGCCGTATAACATCATGTTTGGACCGGACATTTGCGGGAAAGGGATTAAAAAGGTACATTTCATCTTAGCCAAACACGACGAGCACGGGAACGAGAAGCAGTACCAGATGAAGACGACGGTGAAAGCGAAAACGGACGAGTTGACGCACGTGTACACTTTGGTGATTCATCCGAACGACGATTTTGAAATTTTAATCGATGGTAAATCGGAAATCAAAAAGAACATCGAGGACGAGTTCGATATTTTAGAACCGAGAGAAATTCCAGATCCGTCGGCGACTAAACCGGACGACTGGGACGATCGCAGAATGATTGTCGATGAAGACGCAGAAAAACCGGAAGGCTACGACGATATTCCGGAAAACATCGCCGATCCGGACCATCCGAAGCCGGACGATTGGGACGACGACATTGACGGTGACTGGGAACCACCGATGATTCCGAACCCGGAATATAAAGGTCCTTGGACGCAACCGATGATTGAAAATCCAAATTATTCGGGAGGACCGTGGGAAGCGCCGCTCATCGAAAATCCAAATTACGTCCCGAAATCTGAGCCGTTGGCGTTGATGCGCAACTTGAAGTACATCGGATTCGATTTATGGCAAGTCAAAGCCGGTTCGTTTTTCGATAACATCATTATCTCGGACTCGCTGGAAGAAGCGAAAGCGTTCGGTAAGAAATTTTTCGGCAAGAAATCACGCAAGAGGGAGAAGCGCATGCAGGAAGAATTTGAGGAAGCCGATCGAAAGAAGAAAGACGAAGAGGCGGACGAGTGGGCTAGAGAGACGAGGAAAAATGTAGAAGACCCGGATGCGCTCTTCCCGCCCGGAATGGAACCGCCGGGAGATTACGACCCCGACGACCCCGAACACGATGAACTCTAGCACTCTCGTAACGAGTAGAACTGTAGCCTTACGCCGTAGCGCAAAGAAGCTCGTTCGTCGTCTCTTCGTTTTACGTCACGGAAGTGTTTCCGGAGAAACACAAACATCTTTGCTAATGAACTATTTAAACGCGACTGAATTTCATAAGTAACGCTCCCTAACTATCTTCTTCTAAGTATTTTCTCCTGTAGTACGCCTCCCAGCGATTCGGCGTTCGTTCGCTCGACAGCCTTCGCTTCCGCCCGCCGCGCGCGTCGTCGTCGACGTGGTTGTTGTTGTTGCTGCTGCTAGGTGATTTTCTCTTCTTCGTGCCTCCGGTGCTCTCTTTCCTACTCGTCGTCGTCGTCGTTTCCATCGTCCTCGTCCTCGCGACCCGTTCATTCCTCGCCGCGCGCTCTTCCCTCTCCCGTTTCATCCTCCTCAACTTTTCCATCTTCTCCGTTCTTTTCCTCTTCGCGTCGCGCAAAGTCTCCTCCGCTAATCTCTTGATGGCGCTTTTCGTCGTCGTCGTCGTCGTCGTCGTCGCTTCTTCTTCGTCTTTGTTGTTGCGGTTCTTTTTCGGCGTCGCTCTCGACGACGACGGCGTTTTGCTTTTCAGACGCACCTTCATCTCCTTCGTTCGACGTGTGAGCGTCTCGGACACGCGAAGGCGCGCGCGCGCTTTTGGAGCAGAGCGAAAACTTTTTTCCAATTTCGTTCGTTAGAGAAAAGCTCCAACGCTTCTCTTTCCCCGGGGATGAGAATATGCGATATCTTCCGATAAAATGAGCGTTGGCGTTGGCGATGGCGATGGCGGCGGCGGTAACGCCGTTCTTCGCGTCGGGAAGACGCACCGAAAGAGGCAGAAACTGTGCCGAACGACGACGACGACGCGGAACGGAGACGAAGAAGAAACAACGAATGGTGTCATTAGGGGAATGGCGCTTTTAAAGTCCAAGGAGGAAGTGTACTCGCGCGAAGATATTTCGTGCGGATTTCCCGGGTGTTTGGAATGCGAGAACTCGCGCACGGGGACGCCGTTGAACGCGTCGTGCGAATATTTACTCTTACCGGCGTCGGCGAGAGTGATCGACGCGTTCGGGGCGCAGTTTTGGGAAGGACTCGCTTTGCGGGACTGCATTCTGTGCAAAAGCGTGGAGACGCGAGCGAGGGAGATGTTCAGTTCGAATCCTAGGTTGATGCGAGCGATGCGCAGCGTGCACGAAGACGCGAGGAGAGATGGTTTTTTGTTCGATGACGTGCACAGTCGTAAGGTGAGAGAGATTACGAGGAGTAGAGGGTGTGGATTAGTCGAGGCGACGGCGGAGTTTTACGCGAAGAAGGTGAAGGCTTTGGGAGGAGAGACGCGGAAGCCGCGGATTGTTGTGCTCACGACAAAGAATACGAAGCGTAAAGCGATCTGCGATGACTTTGTGACCGAGATGTACGCGCTCGAGTACATTGCAAAATACTATCCCAAAGATGAAGCTTTAATGTTGAGAGTACAAGCGGCTCTCGAAGAGAAAGACAGGGAGAACGAAGAAGAGGAAGACGCCATCGAAGACGCCACGTTTTCTGAGTACATCACGCAAGTAGAGGTGGAAGAAGGCATTGCAAACGGCACCATAGTAGTAGGACAGATGTGTGTGGACAGCTCGAGGACGTCCGCAATCGTCAATAGCTCTATTCGCATCGACTCAAAAGTCAAAATGAATCGAGCTTTGCATCTCGACACGGTCGCGGTCGACGTTAACAGGAACGAAGTCGTTTATGTCGTGTCTCGAAAGCAAATGGAGTTCACGTGCGTACTCGATGAGCACGACGCAGACGATTCGCGGTTGGTGCAACGAAGTAGCGTTCTCGTCGTTCCGAGAGAATCGAGCAAACTGCCTCGATTTAAGATGTTCAAGAATGCCCCGGATACGCTAAAAGGAAAAGTATTCTCGGTTCGCTTTTCCTCGTGGTCGAGACAGAAAACGTTCCCAGACGCGCATTTCCTAAAAGTTATAGGTGATGTGGGGAGCTTTCAAGGAGAAGTTGATGCGGTGTTGACAAGTTGCATGATTCGCAAGGAGCCGTTCGGGGCTAAAGCGAACTCGGAGTTACCTCGGTCGGATTGGAGGATACCACAAAGTGAGCTCGATACTCGAAGAGACTTTAGAAAGGATCTGGCGACAGTGATTTTTTCAGTTGACCCGCCTGGATGCGTAGACGTTGACGATGCGATGAGCGTGAAGAAGCTGGATAGTGGTGCCTACCAGATTGGCGTGCATATCGCTGACGTGTCGTATTTCGTTCGAGAGAAATCTGCATTAGACGCTGAAGGAAAGGCGCGAGGCACGACCGTGTATCTACCCAACGAACGCATTGACATGCTCCCGGAAATTCTGTCCGCCAATCTTTGTTCCTTACTCGAGGGACAAGATAGATTGGCAGTATCGTGTATTTGGCGCGTAGATGAGAACTTGGACATACAAGAAAAGCCGTGGTTTGGTCGTTCAATTATTCGAAACCGAAAAGCGATCGATTACTATTCCGCGCAAGCTTTGCTCGACGAGGGTGACGTGGGATGCGCAAACAACATGCGTGATTTTTACGACGCTTTGCGCGTATTGACAAGCTTTGCGAATAAAAGACGACAAGTGAGAGAAATAAATGGCGCGTTAGAGTTAGCGAGCGCAGAATTAAGGTTCGAAACGCACGCCGACGCCGGCGACCGCGAAAAACTCGCGTCGGTCGAAAGAACCACGGTTGTAGAGAAACGAGATGTTTTCACCATGAAAACGGTTGCAGAACTCATGATTTCAGCAAATTGTGCCTGCGCGGAACGCATTTACACACATTTTCTCGAGGGATCGTTCGTGCGCCGGCACAAGATGCCCGCCGCGGATGCCTTCGACGACATCAAGAAATACTGCCGTGAGTTTTTAAATTTCGACTCGTTTAATAGTTCCAGCGGAGTTGCGCTAAACGAATCGCTTTCGAAGGCTATTCGTTTGTCGACAAGTTTCCGCGCTTCCGCCGAAGCTTTCTTCCGAGGCAATGCCGCACAAAAGATGCAAGAAGCTGAATATTGCGTGTGCGACGGAGCAACATCTTCGTCGCATTTCGGTTTGGCCGTCGATTTATACACCCACTTCACTTCGCCGATTCGACGATATGCGGACATTATCGCGCATCGGCAGTTATTGCGCGCCATCGATGATACTAAAGAGTCCAGCGACAGCGTCGATTTGTCGAAAAAATCAAATTTACACGATCTCGCCGAACATCTCAACGAACGCACGCGAATGTCAAAAGTCGTTCAAAGGAAAGTTTCGGAAGTCTACCTCGCCTTCTCAATGTTAAATGACGCAAAGACGAAAATTGCTATGGTTGAATGTTACGAGAAAGAGCGAGAAGTTTTGAAAGTATTTTTGCCGAGCTGGCATTTACGAGGCAACGTGTTTCTGCGAGACGAAGGTGACGTCGAAACGCTCGAGCCTTGCGGACTCGGCGGCGTTTCCATCAACAAAGGCGAGCGTGAGTTTCATCCTCTGCACAAAATTTATATCGAAGTCTCGGCGACGAGTTCTTATAAGAGTGGGATTCAATTGAAGTTTAAACTCTCCGAAGCTTCTAAACTAGCACCGGACGATGACACGGATTTGAAAGAAACTGACGAAAAACTTGACGTAGAAAATGCACCGGAACTTGCGCGGGCGTTTGAGAAGTCGGTCACAATTTCCAGCACCGAAAGGAAGAAAGCGTTGCTCGAACGTAACGCGCAACGCGAATACACGGCCAAAACGGATGACGATACGAGCGCGAACGCTTTCGTTCCGCCAAACTCTTTCAGAAAGAAAACTTTGGACCTTTATTCCATCAATTTGTTATCCCTCAAAGCCGCCTTGGAAATGAAATGTTCGAGAACACGAGTTACGGATGAGGAGTCGAAAACTCGATACGCTCGCCGTCGCGCAAGATTTGACAAAGTTCAACACGATTTAGCATAGCAACATAGATAGACATAGCATTAATATACACACAGAGACAGACAGTAACAGCGGCATGAATAACTGCGTAACGGGCACGTTTCTCACTCGCTTTTCAACCCGCTCGCTAAAATATCTTCCACCTCATTCTCTTTCCCTCTTCTCGTCAGACCGACGATACCTCGCGTTACGACGTGCGTTACCACGCCCAGCGGCCCGAAGAACAACGTCAACACTAAACTGTGTCTCGTGATGAAATCATTTTTCAGACCGTCAAAGTAGATGTACCGACCGGCGAGTAAGTCCATGGCGATGAAGTGAGCCCAACCCACGGCTACCGTCGTCTCGTACGAGAACCCTTTGGTTAACGACGATAAATCTTGCTTGGCGCCCGACGAAAAAGCCTCCAATATCTCCGGCTCTGAGAAGCTCTGGTACGCCAGGTACCCGTAAATCAAACCGCACGCGACGCTCGTCGCCGGCGACAGCATCACGGTCTTCGTGAACTTCGATTTCGGAAACCCAATCATCGCCGTCCAAAACGGGAAAACGGCCGCGTTCTCGAAATTGAAAACCTCCTCCGCGGTAGGGAGAGACTCGAATGCAATCGCGCGCACTCCTACCTTTCCCCCGCGATTTTGACGACGACGATGCCATCGTTGTTGCGGTGGTCGTTTTTCTCGCCGCCCGGACGACGTCGCGGAGCTCGAAAAGCACCCTCCAGAGATTAGCGAACGGGTCCTCGAGGAGGCGGTAGGGAAAGAACGCAGCATCGGCGCGCGTGAGTTTTTGGAGACTTTTCGTCTCGAATCTTTCGCTCTGAAAACACCACAAACCGCGCGCGCCGATGGGCAAACGCACCACCATCGCGTACTCCTCGGAAGACGTCGTCAACAAGCGTCGCAAAAAAGGCGACGACGGGGACGGCGACAACGATAATAATACTAAAAACACGACGTTGAAAACGTACTATTGCAAATGCTGTTCGAACCACGTGCTCATCACCGACTGCAACCTCCTCGCGCTCCCGAGACGACGAGTGGACGCATCGATCATTTTGGACGCGACGAAATACGTCTGCCGATTGCGCGCGAAGAAGGGGAACGTCGCGACGGTGATACGAAGGAAAAATGGCGACGACGAGATTTTGGAGAAGCAGACGCGATATTATTGCGGGGAAGTCCCGGTGTGTTACGAATGCAACGACGAGAAAGGGAAGGTGTACGTGTTGGACGGCGCGCTGAGGAGCTTCGAGAAAGGGAGTAAAAAAGATGCTCAGCTTCCGGTTCCACCGTGCATACGCACAGGGAAAGGTGGGAAAGTGATTTTCTCGGTGAGAGTGATCGAGGGGCAAGAGAAGCGCGCGGTGATTGACATCGGCGCCGAGAACGTTTCCGTCTCTCTCCCGACGCGGAAGACGGACGGCCAAAAAGGAGTGGAACGGGAGCTGCTGGAATTTTTAAGCGAGACGATAAAATGTCGATTGGCCCAACTGTCCGTTTTAGTGAACGACGAAGAAGACGAAGGGAGACGGGCGACGATAGACATCGAGTGCGAGGCGGGCGCGAAGTTGTCTCCGGAAAAGGTGTTCAGAGCGCTGCTCGAAAACAGTCGCGAGGCGGCGCGGAGCGCGTGAATGTAGAAAATTTTATATGTAGCAGAGAGGCTGGGGGAGGAGTCAGAAATAGTTGGGGATATTCGTAGATTTGTAGTTGTATGCTCACGCGTTGTTGGGTTAAAAAGCTCGTTGAAGAGATGCACGTACGCGAAGGCATTTTTAACTCCTCCTTTCTTTTCTTTTCTTCTCTTCTTTCTGAAAATTCAAAATTACTCCCACACAACGAACCAAGAGAAGGAAACAAATATGCACACTCGCGAGGCGACGACGAAACGTCGTCCTCCTCCACGCGATAGATTCGAAAGGAACGGCGTCGTTTACACCGACGACACCGACGGAGTGCGAAGTGGGAGAGACCGCGCGATGATGTACGACCGGGCGTTGCGCGCTTCCAATGTCGTTGAAGACTCGAGGCGGAATCGCGAAAAAGAAGAAGAAGAAGAAGAACAAGAGCAACGAGAAGAGCAGCAACGACAGCGCTGGCAATCGTCGTCGTCGTCGAGAGCAGCGGTCGTGGAATCGTTGAGAGCATCGAAACTGGAGATTGAAATCGAGCGGCTCACGGCGCAACTGCGCGTGATGAAGAAAGATGTGCGCTTGGCAAAGGCGGATTGTGCGAGAGAGCAACAAACCGTCGCGCACGAGCGGAAGAGATGTCAGGAACTGGCGAGTGCGAGCAATCGAGCGATGAAAGAAAACGAAGAGTTGCGAATAGTTTTGGAGAAGACAGAAACGGAACGGGACGAGTTGAAGCGCGATTTCGTGGATTTAGGGAACCGGGCGACGGTCATCGCCAAGCAGAACGACTATGCGAAGCGAGAGTACGAGAGGTATAAGAAAGAGGCGGATGAGATGCGAGCGAAAGCGAAGGAGGAAGCGAAGGCGGCAAAAGAAGCAGAGAAAAAGTTGAAAACTGCCGAGAAGAGAATCGGCGAAAAATTTGAGGAAGAGAAGGTGCAAATTGAACGCCGGGCGATGAAATGGCGGGACGAGGTGCTTCGCAAAGCGAGCAAAGCAAAGGCGAGTTTAGAAAAGAGAGAGAAAAACGTGAAACGGAAAGAGGAGAGTCTAGAATCGATTGAACGGAAAGAAAAAGAGAAATATGAAGCGAAAGTGCAAAAGATGCGGTTAGAATTTGAGCAAAGAGCTGCGGAGATTGAACGTGAGGCGAACGAACGAGGCGCAGCGGCGGTTGCCCGATTCGGCGCCAGAGCCTCGGAAACGGAAGTTGCCGCCGTGGCGGAAGCGCAGTTTGCAAAGGATAGAATGGACGAGGCTTTAAAGGAGTGCGCCGTAGCTAAGGCGGAAAGAGAAAGTTACGAGAGAAAAAGTAAAGAAGCGGAGAGAGCGAGAAAGGATATCGCGGATGCTTTAGAGAAGGAGACGTTGCAAAGATTAAAGTACCAGGCAGAGTTGGAGGTGTTTAGAGTGCAAACGGAGCCTTTAAGGGTTGAAATTGAAAGCGAAAAAGAGATGAAAGACGATTTCAAGAAACGTCTCGAAATGAGTTTACAAAGGAACGTGGAGTTACAAGAAGACGTCGAAACGCTTTCATCTTCCAAACGTGAACTGCTTGATGCCGAAAGGAGCCTGAAAGCTGAAAATGTGCGTCTGAATGCGTTAATAAAAGAAACGATAGAAAGCTACAAACAGAAAATAGAAACGTTAAAAGAGGAAGTGAGAGTGTCGAACGAAAAAGCCATGCACGCGTGCTTTAATGATGCGAAGAGCGCGGTTGAAACGTGTTACCAAGAATCGAACGAATTGAAACGTCGCGTGGAGGATTTGACTGAGAAACTCGCAAGCGTCCAAAACGCTTTACAAACTCGCGAAGAGGAACGCGATGTTGCCACGGAAAGTTTAGAACTGACCATGCGCGAGCTCGAAGCTAAAACGAGCGAAATCGAGCAATTAGAAGAAAGTTTGCAGAGCGCAAAAAATACGACGAATCAAATCAGCGCGAGCATGCAAAAGCTCGTCGACGATTACGACGAGATGCAGAACGATTTGGAAGCTGCGGCTTTGAGAATAAACGAACTGACGGTGGAGAATATTCATTTGAGCAGCACATCGCCGTCTGTGGATAAAGGTGTAAACACGACTGGAGATGGTGACCATTCGGCGCTCGCAAAGCGCATGGAAAAGGAGAAAGAAATCGCCATTTCCATCGAATCCGAGCGCGTCCGCGAAAAACTTCAGCAAATGTTCGAGTCGAGGACGAAGGCGTTAAACGAACAAAATCAAGCGCTTCTTGAAATTATGAACGTGATGAAATTAAAAATAGACGCGAGCGAGACGAATTTCAAAGAAGAGTTTGAAAAGCGCAAAGAAGCTGAAGCCGAAGTGCACACGAAATCCAAGGAGATTGAACGTTTGCAAAGCGAGTTATCCACCTCCTCGCGTAAGCTTCGAGTGTTGGAAGACGCACTAACCGTCGTGCCTTCTTCGTTTGCATCGAATCAGCAACCGTTCTTTGACGCGAAGGATGACGACGACGACGACGACGACGACGACGACGATGACTTCAACAATGGCGAAACTTTCTTCACCCCTTCCGTCCCGACCAGTGCGTCCGGAATCCGGGCGCTCGTCGGCTCGCCGAAACGCCTGTTAACGAAACGAATCGGATTCAACAAAACGAGCCCTTTGATGCGACCGAACCCCCCACCCACGCAGATTCCCGCCAAAGAAGGATCGAAACGTAATGTTACCAACGGAGAGAGAGGTTTGTGGTAGGAGAACGCGATTATTTATTATCATGTCTTCATGTGTATTATTAATAACTGTACTTTAAATAAAACTTCCGCACATCAAATACACTTACGCAACAATAAAAGATTCCCAACACGCATTTCAAACATGGAGCGTTAGCATCGCGAAGGGCGCGCATCATAGTTAGGAGCGAAAAACGCAAGAACGGTGTGTGCGTGCGCGTGCGTGCGTGCGTGTGTGCGTGTGTGTGTGTGTGTGTGTGTGTGCGCGCGCGTCTGTTTGCCATTATGCGCGCGACAGCGACGACGAGATGTTCTTGTTTTTGGAAACTGGCGCTCCTTCTCACGGTTCTTCTTTTAACCGAAACGCAAAGTAGCAGCGCGCATAAGGACGACAGGAGAAGACACGCGTCGACGACAACGTTACCATCTTCAGAACCACCACCAATACCGGCGATAAATTCGGACAACCGCGCGTTCAATTACAACAAAACCATCGCGCACAAGATGGAAAAAGTTTTAGACAGAGAGTTCGCGGACGACGACGAAGATGAAGAGAAGTATCACAAGGAGAAAGAGGAAGAGTTGCTAAAGTTGGAACGCGAGAGCGGTGGAGTGCGAGAAGGGATCGAAAGCGTGATGGTGAAAAGTAGGAAGAGTGAGCAGCGCAGGCATCAACAATCGAATGCGAGCGATGTCGTGGGTTCCAACTTCATCGAGGCGAACGCAACACAACGAGAGCGCCGGAAGCAGAAGATGAAAGCGCTAGTGTCACGCACGGAGGATATTTTACTGCGAATAGATGAAGCATTGAGTCGAGAGAGCGAAAAGAGAGCGGAAGAAGAAGAATCGGAGACGTTGGTAGATAGTGAAGGAAACGAGTACGTGTTAGAAAGAACGGAAAGGAGGAAGCAGACTTCGATGCGAACGGATTCAAATTTGACGAGAGATATTGTTTGCGTGTTTGTGTTAAGCGTGGTAGCGTCATTGGTATTTTCAATTGCTGTTACTGGTGGAAATAGAAACAGGAAGATGTTTCAGAGTGCACCTTCATCCGATTTCGTGGGTTTTTTTGTCTGTGGTGCGTTGGTAGGACCTTTTGGCTTTCGAATGGTGGATGAGCCGGTCCAGTTGGAGACATTGGGGGAATTTGGCGTGATCGCTCTGTGTTTTTCAGTCGGTCGATTGTGCGATGCGAGTGTGTTTGAGAAAATTGGTGCTAGTGGAAGGAATGGCAAAAGTGTTTTTTTCTCGTTCGCGCGCAGAAGTCGAAGTAGTTCCATCGTGATTGCAAATGTCGCGGTGAGTTCTTTCATCGGCGCGGTTTTAGGGGTTGCAACGCAGATTGGCGTCTTGAAAGGTGTGGTGATTGGTGCGATTTCTGTTTTCGATGGTTCCAATTCTGTCGTTGTGATGGGCAAATCCAGTGCTAATTTATCGGGAGGAAGTGCGAACTCAATCGATGATAACGGTGGAAGCACAACGAGCGTGGACAGTTTAGCTGGAGGAAGTTCCAGTCATCTCTCCTCACTGACCTCACCACAATCTTCGAAGAGAACAAACGACGAATTGAACGAGAGCAACATTATGCGATGGTGGACCGGAATTGCATTTGCAGTTGCGCGAAATTGGAACACGACACTTCCGTTTTCTCAATCGATGACGAATATTGTGTATGCTTTCATCATGTCGTCGTTCGTGACGTTTGTAGTCGCTTCGCGCTTTAGTGGTGGCGGTGACAAGGTTGTTCGTCCCAATGTTGCGACAAAGTGGAATACCAGCACTAAAGCACATGCGAGTGAACACTATCACAACGAAAAGAAACTGATTTCCATGTGTGCAACGTGCCTGTTCTTTGCTCGTCTGACTGAAATGTTCGATTTAGGCTACGAACTCGGCGCTTTTGCCTTTGGGATTGCGTGTCATCGCAATCGCAAAGGAGCAGATAGTTTGGCCGCGAATGCCGGAGACGACTCAGACAAGAAGCACGATAATTTTGCTAATAACGGCCAGAACGAAGATGACTTAGAATCACAGCAGAAGGGGAAGAAGAAACAAACTCACAAAAACACAGTAGTTGGTTCTGACCTGTTAAGAGCAGCGCATGCTTTAGCGTTTACGGCGATAGGCATGAACGTTCGCATAAATTATCTTCGCGAAAAATTGGTTCCATTGACGCTGTCCTCCGTCGCTTTCATCATACTCGTGCGAAAATTGAGAACATCGTTGCGCAAAGGCGAAACGAGCTTGGTGAAACATTCCGTCGCGTCGCCTTTCGCTTCGTACACGCTTGGCGAAACGACGAGCGAACGAAAAGACATCAAGAGTTACAGCGATGTGATCACGCTGCTCTTGTTAAAGCGGTCGCTTTTCGCGAACGGTATTTCTTTGAACGCATATCATTTTGCTTTTCACACACAAGTTTTGTGCATATTCTGTATTTGGCCTCTCATGGACTACTTCATTTGGAGAAGGAGTCGCAAGCACATTCATCGCGTGAAATCGAAGAAGCGGGTTTTTAGTTAGAGCGCGCAAATAGCATCGAGACGTCCATCGCATCGCATTGGTCGTTTAACAATGTATTTAATATTATGACACATAGCTTATTCTAGGTAGATTTACACACACACACGCACACAACTATCAACTACGTCTCCATAGCCTCTGGCGAAGAATCTTTCTTCTTTTCTTCCGCTTTCATCTCATGTTCTCTCTTCTTTGGCACAAAAATTTCCCCCTCGCCTCCACCGTGCCTTTCTGGATTTGCGACCGGGTCCGCCGGGTAGTACTCGTAATGCAACTCTCCAACATCTGTCCCGCTCATTTTCGTCCATCCATCCGGTCCAACGTGGTAGACACTCACTGTGCCTCCAGAAAACGCGTCTCGAAACGTGGCGTGGTAAATCGCTCTCCTCCCCAACTCTGCCGCTTCTTTTATGCTCAGATCGTGTCTAAAACCTTGATCCAAAACACCGTACGCGAACAAAGACCCCGAACCAACTGAAAACCTCTTCCCTTTTAATCTCGTCCCATCCGAGTCGACATAAAACAAACCCGGCCCAGTCGTATCCCATCCGGCGACCATCGTCCCCATCGACAAGCCGCGTCCGCGATACCCATACAAAGTATTAGCCAGCAACTTCGACGCACCAGTCACGGTAATCCTCTTCCCAGTTTCGAGTTCGTGCAACCGACACTGAATCCCTAAGTTTCTCTGCCAAAACTGACAATCCGCCGCGCCTCCCGCCATCGTCCCGAGTAAAAACGGGTTGATCTCGATGACTTTTTTCACCGTTTGTGAGCTGATGTAAGGCCCTTGCGACGCGCGAGAATCGACCGCGATGATGATCCCGTGTTCAAATATAAAGCCTAACGTCGTCGTCCCGTGCTGAGGCTTCACGTGTTCCACGACGTCTTTCTGAAAGCGAGAGAAATCTTCCACTCGAGGTAACGTGAAGTATTGATCGTGCGAGTTGATGCCGCAGAGGACGTCGTTTTCCAAACTGTTTTCGCAAAAGAGACGAGAGATGCACACGCAAAAGAAGCGCGTCAGTCTGAGAGAGAGAGAGAGAAAGAGAGACGCGGAGAAAGACGCGACAAAGAAAAGCGCAGAGAGCGCGATTTACGTTTTCAAACGCGCACCGCCGCGTCGCGCGCGACGAGAGAAAAAGAAAGAGAGAAGAGAGAGCGGAAGAAACGATTCGCTTTTTCCCTAAGATCGCGGGGCCGAGAGAAGAAGAGGAAGGAAACGCGCGACAAAAAGAAGAACTTTGAAAGCGGCGCACTCACGTCGACGTCAACTCGTCCGCCTCTTTGCGAACTGGACGGTCTAACACGCTAAAGTCTAAGTTTAAAGACGTCATGGCGTCGCGGTGTTCAAAAGTGGCGATTTCTCTTTTTTTTTTGTCCAACTGTGTGACTCTCGTCATCGTAACTAAAGACACTTCCTGGAATAGCTCCGTCGTCGACAACACGGACAAAACGGGACGCGACCGATAGCTTTTAAATGTTTTTCGAACGTTCTGAGGCAGTTTTTGTGAAACCGATGGGAACAGCAGAGATAGGCGACTTTTTTTCGCGCGTTGTCGTCGTCGTCGTCGTCGGTGGTGGTCGGAGCGGCGAAGCGAAGCGCGCAAATAGAACACTCGTCGTTTTCCAAGGAGAGCGATTTGGCGATGATAGCGTTCCAGTCGGTAGTAGTCGTATCGATCTCGTCGTCGTCGTCGGAAGAAGAAGAAGAAGAAGAAAGAGAAGAGTCCGCGCGATCTTCTTCCGCGAGATGTCGTCTCGTTCTCCTCCTCTCCTCGGCGCTTCTCTCGACGCGCTTTCGCAACGCGCGAAGTTTACTCGCCATCCAACTCTTTCGAGCGATCGCATTCGTCGGTCCGAGTTTGTTTCGAACGACAAAACCTCTCCACGTTTTCTGTATCTTCAACGCCGCGTTTACAACCACTTCTTTTCGCGCATCGTGTATCCTAATCTTCCGATACCTCGGCGCTCGACAGCACGGACATCGACGACCATCGGACATCGACTCGAGGAAACTTTCAAAACTTCTCAAACACTGCTCGTGGAAACAGTGCGCGCACGACGTCAGCACTTGCGCGCGCTCCATCGCCTCCAGTCCAAACTCGTCTCGGCATATCGCGCACGTCGAACGCGCGCCGGTTCTCTCTCGCGCTTCTCTTCTGATCGCTTTCCACCACGAAGCGCCGCGAGGAAAACCCGGAGAAGAAGAAGAAGAGGAGGAGAGGAACGAAGCCGAGGAGAGGACGAACGCGAGCAAACCGTTGTTCTCCTCTTTGTCGTCGGCGAGCAGTTTCCTCCTCCCGCGCGTCGTTCTTGGAGCGCCCTCTTCGTCGTTTCGTCGCGGTCGTCGAAACGACATCATTATTCGCGCGTCCCCGGGTCACAGCGCGCGCGCGTCTCTCTCTCTCTCTCTCTCGTTTGACTTTTCGCGTATTTTACTCATAAACCCTAAACCCTAAATAAGAAGAATGTGCTTGAATTGGAACCGTGAAACAACTTCATCACATCGCAGAGAAGAAGAAGACGACGAGCAAAGCGCGCGCGCAGACGCACCAACACCACCAACACCACCAACACCAACAAAAAAACGTCCTTCGTCCGCCGCCATGCGCCCATCGCATTTAATGAAGCGAAGCTTAAACGATCCGATTTCTTTTTCTCTCTCTTCCTTCAACGCGATGATGAGACGCAACAATCCGCTGGCGATTGGCATCGCGCTGTTCGTCGTCTTCATCCTCGCGCGTTCCTTCGTCGTCGATTCGTTCTTTGACGACGACAAGCGTTCTTCTGCTTCGTCTTCTTCTTCGACGTCGCGGTACGGAGAGCACGATGCCGGCGTTTCCTCCGCCGCGAGAGAGTTGGAGAAGCAAACGCTGAAACACGAGCAGAAGGTGGAAGATGGCATCGAGTGGTTTCGAACGCATTCGGGAGGTGGGAATAGGTGCGCGCTGGACGCGAAAGGGGCGTGCGGGAAGCACGCGACGTGCGTGAAGAACGTGTGCGTGTGCGCGGTTTTGTACGGAGGGAAAAGTTGCGACGGGCACATCGATTTACCGGAAGTGTACGTTGATTCAGAGGAGCCGGATGAAAGGGAGAAGATGTTGCGGTTGTTGAGTCCGGCGCAAAAAGAGGAGAAAGAGAAGAGCGCGCAGCAAGCGAGAAAGGGAGGGAAGATTGATGATGTGAAGACGCAAGGAATCGCGTTTGAAGGCGCCGTGACTTTGAATAAAGAATCGTGCGGGAGCGCAGGGACGGCGAGAGTGTCTGCTTTGACGGTGAAATTGGCGTCGAAGAGAAGCGACGACGCAAACGCGGGCGGGTTGATTGGCGGGTTGTTCGGGAACAAAGAGGGGAAGAGTGGAGCTCCGGGGAAAGGGTTTGTAAACGTAGGGACAGTCGAACAAACGGTTTTGAACAGGTTAGCGGATACGGACGTGGTGACGCCAAAAGACGAGCCTTGGACGAGTTGCGCTGTGGTTGGGAAATCAGGCGTTTTGTTGTCTTACGAAAACGGACCGAATATCGATCAACATCAGGCGATTATTCGCGTCGACGATTTACCGACGCGTGGGTTCGAACAAAGCGTCGGATCGCGAACGACGGTTAGGATTTGTGGCGATGCCAAGTTGCCGTTCTGTCAAAAGTACGTTCGCGAAGGCGCGGAGGAGACATTGATCGCGAATATTACCAACGGGAATTCCCTGAGAGCTTTTGCGAGGATGCACAGAGTACACGATAACGGCGTCGGAGCAGTCACAAAGAAACGCTTGAAATTTGAAGCTTTCCACCCGGAGTTTATGGAGTTTGTGGCGGAGGCTATAGAAGGGATCTCGCCGATGACGACAGAAGCGCAGGCGATCATGTTTGCGCTTTTAAATTGCGCGAGCGTGGATATTTACGGCATTGGTTTAGGACCAAACGAAGGGTTTGCGACGAGATACGACGATGAATTAGGAAATAGAGGTGATGTAGAGGCGTTGGTGAGTAGTAACGGGGTGACGAGTGAGCTGGATCAAGTCAAAGGCTCATTTAATTTACTCAAGACGGTGTATAATTTTGGGTTGGCGCACGTCGCGGAGAGATGCGTAGTAGAGTGCCACCTGTCCGCGGATGCGTGCGTTTTGTGTCAAACAGAATTACTGCACGCCGTCGAAGATGATTTTTAGAATTACATTCATCGTTACTATCGCTGTTGTTTATGTTATTGCAGCGTATGCTAGTGTATATCTATACCTAATTTACAGCGCGGACATCGTCATCTAGAAAAAGCCATCATCCTTCAAACTTTTCACCATGTATGGTCCCTCTAACTCATACCCTAACTTGCGGTAATAATTTCTCGTCCCGACGCCAGAAATGACAGCCATTTTTGTCGAGCCGTGTTCGTCTCTCGCGATTCGTTCGGCTTCTTTCATCAACGCTGCGCCGTAGCCTCGGTGTTGAAATCTGCCAGCCTCTCGCGTAGATACTTTCACCGCGGAACCGTAGACGTGCAATTCGCGCACCATTGAAACTTTTCCTTTCAATTCCACGTTGTTCTTGCCGGCGTTTTTGGTCAATTTACGCAAACGCAACAAACCGACTAAAATGTCTTGTTTCGGGTCTTCGTAGGATAAAAACGTTTCCCATCCGCCGTTCCCGGTATATTCTCTTCTTACTAATTCTACGTCTTTGGGAGAAACGCGGTTGTGAATATCTTGCATTCCAACTTCGCGAGCGCGAACATCGCGGCATTTCAAGCCTAACTCTGCCATGCGCGCCATAGCGAGCTCGCGCAAGTTTCCTTTTTCGACGCCAGAAGTCACCAACGGCATGGGAATATCTCTTTGCACTCTGTACACTCTCGTCCAGGGAGGTACGAGCGCTAAAATCCTCGCCACTAAATCGACCAACTTTTCCGGCGAGTACGAACGGTAAAATCCATTTCTCCACAACTCGTACAAACCGGTACCTCGTATAACCAACGTCGGGTATAATTTTAATCCGTCCATGCGAAATTCGGGGTTCTCAAAGGCTTCCAAAAACGACTCGTAATCTCTCTCCATGCCAACATTCGGCAAGTCTGGCATCATGTGCGCGACGACTTTAAAGCCCGCATCTTTCGCCTCGCGAAAACATCGATTGACTGCTTTTACCGTGTGGCCTCTATTCGTGTCTCTGGCGACATCTTCGTATATCGACTGTAAACCAATTTCAAGTCTCGTGCATCCGTACTTTAACATTTGCCTCAAGTGCGGACCCAAACAATAGTCCGGCCTCGTTTCAATCGTCATCCCGACGCATCTGTGTTTCCCGTGTTCCGAACTCCTCACGGCTTCGTCTACGGACGAACTCGTCGCTCCACTCAACGCGTCGTGTAAATTTCTAATAAAATAATCTCTGTAATCCATCGGCAAACTCATAAACGTCCCTCCCATCAACACGTATTCAACTTTGTCCGTCGAGTGCCCTAATCTGGCCAACTGATCGACTCTCCCTCTCGCTTGCGCGTACGGATCGTATCTCGCTCGAATCGCGCGCATGCTCGTAGGTTCATACCCGGTGTAACTTTGCGTCGAATACTCGAAATCAGAATCCGGTCCGCCCGGGCAATACACGCACACGTTCCCCGTGGTCGCGATGTGCGGACACCTGTGCGGCTTCGACATCACCGCGACCACCGCTACCCCGCTCGCCGTCCTCACCGGTTTCGCTCGCAACTGCGGCAACAAACTCTTCTTGTGTTCCTCCGGTACCGCGGAGATTATTTCTGTCAGTCGCACCGTCCCGTCCACGCCGTACTTCTTCGCCGCTTTATTCTTCGCGTTGTTCAAGTTCAACGTCTGGTTCGATTTCACCGCTTCAATCATCTGTTCGATGACATCCTTCACCGTCCGCAATCGCGCCTCTTCCTGCGTGTACGCGATTCGCTTGTGCTTTCCTCTCGAGGAGGTCACGACGGCGCCGACTTCTTTGTTCGCGTTCGCATCGGATGCGGGGAGTCGTCTGCTCTTCTTCTTCTTCTCCTCCTCCTCCTCCTCCTTCGCGGAGGCGGCTTGTGGTTGTGTCGCCGGCGGCGAATCCATTTGTTCTTCTTCTTCTTCCTTTCTTCGTCAGACGAACGACGAACGACGAACGACGAACGACGATTCGCGAAACAGGCGTCGCCACCGCGCGCGGGAAAATGAAAACGCGCTCTTCTTTTTCTCTTTTGTTCCGTCGTCGACCCGACGAAAGAGAGTGAGGAACGTGATGAGACTTTTTTCCCCACAACGAAATTTTCCCCACACAACAACTCTTCTTCTCTGCACCTGGCGTGCGCGCACACATCTGTCCGTCCGTCCGTCTTCTCGCGCTCGAGAGAGAGAGAGACAGAGATAAAAACACAGAGAGATAAAAGAATAAAATGTCGGACGTGTACTCGTTAGAGCCGCCGACGAAAGGAAAAGTCGTCCTGGAAACCACCTTTGGGGATATCGAAATCGAACTGTTCGCGAGCGAGTGTCCGCTCGCCTGCCGCGCTTTCGTCCGGCTCTGCGTGGACGGCTACTACGAACAGAACGTTTTTCACAGGATATTGAAGGATTTTATGGTGCAAACCGGAGATAAGAGCGGGAGTGGACGCGGGTCCGGGGTGGAGAAGAAGTTTAAAGATGAGTTTCACAGTCGGATTAAGTTTAATAAAAGAGGCCAAGTGGCGATGGCGAACGAAGGGAAGAGAGATTCGAACGGTGCGTCGCGTCGCGTCGAGACAATTTTTTTCTGTGTTTTGCGCGCTCTTTTCTTCATTTTTGTTCCCTCACGCGCGCGTCGCGTTTCATTCTCTCTCTCGCGCGCGCGTGCAGTTAATCGCGTTTACTCACCAACGAGTGTCAACCGCTTTACCCGGCTCAGGTTCGCAATTTTTCATCACGCTCAACGAGTGTCGACATTTGGATCGGAAGCACACGATTTTCGGGAAAGTTGTCGGCCAGACGTTTTATAACGTCCAAAGAATTGGCGATTGCGAGTGTAAAGGAGAAACGCCCGTCGGGGATCCGCTGCCGAGGATTTTGAAGGCGGTGGTGGTTTGGAATCCGTTCGACGATATCGTTCCCGCCGCGGCGAAAGAGGAAAAGGAGGACGTCGTGGCGGCACCGAAAGCGAAGAAAAAGAAGCAGAAAGCAAACGTAGGATTGTTATCGTTCGGCGACGACGAGGAAGTAGCGGAAGACGAAGACGAGAGGAGAGAGAAGAAAGCAAAGAAGCAAAAAATTGCGTCCGCGCACGACGTCGTCGACGAACGAGCGAATACAAAATTAGCCAAAGCGGACGACGAGGAGTATAAAGATGTCTTGAAAAAGACGGAAGAAGAGACGATTGAAAACGAAAAGAAAGCGAAAGAATTAGAAGAAAAGATAAGAATGAAAATGCGCGAGAAAAGAGAGAAGGTGGGCGCTGGTGGCGCGCAGAAATCTTCGTTGACCATGTTGTCCGAGATGAACGTGCACATCTCCGAGGAGGAGCGGAAACGCATCGAGAAGGCGAAGAAAGCGAGAGAGAAGCAAGCGAAAGCGGAGAGGAAACTAGAGCGAGAGAGACACAAGAAGAATAAACTGAAGAAACTAGGACTAGGGAAGGCGCTCGTGACCGAAGATGATAAAGCGCTCATGTCCAACCACGAAGTCAAACGCGCCGAGGCGAAGCTGAGAAACCGAAGAGTGGTGGAACGCGAGAAGGACACGCTGGCCAAGTTGCAAAGGTTCAACGAAAAGTTACACGAAGCGGGAGGAGAAGGAAACAAAAATAACGAAAACGGAGAGAGCGAAAAAAAAGCCCGCGACGGTTTCGTCGGCGTCTCCAAGTTTGTCCCCGAAGGTTTATACTACATGGAAGACCTCGACGAAGACGGCAACGAGAAAATACGCAAACGAGAGGACGACGACGACGACGATAAAAATTGGAGAGCGCACTCCTTAAAGTTCGACAAAGACGGCGCGCAAAACACCGCAGCCTCGCATTACTTAGCTTCCGCGGACGATTACGAAGTTCTGGACCCCAGGCAACCGCTGACTGGCGAAATTGGCATGCGCCAAGCGACTAAAAACGGCGGCGGCGGCACCGCGGATCGGTGACAATTTCTCAAACTTGTGTGTAACAACGAAACAACAAAAGCAAAAAAAAACTTGATAACCTTCACACTTCCTATTCCCCTTCTGGCGCCAAAAGCGCGATGACGACGACGACGACCGACGACGACGACGACGAACCGGCCGGGTCTTTACCGACGACATTTTTTGACGTCATCGTGCTCGGAACCGGTCTCGCGGAGTCTCTCATCGCCTCGAGCGCGGCGAAGATTGGAAAAAAATCCGTCCTCGTGTTGGACGCTAACGACCGGTACGGGAACAGTTTCGGCACCTTGGAAGAAGAAGAAGAAGAAGAAGAAGAAAATAAAAACAAAGGTTGGCGCGTGCCTGAGCATTTGTTGCGCTCTGGGTCCGTGTTGGAAACGCGCGATATCGCCGGAAGAAGAAGAACGACAAAGACCGTTGGTGGTGGTGGTGGTGGCGAAGATGACGTTGATGATGTCGTTTTCTCGTCTCGACGAAGGTTCAGTTTGGACGTGGCGTTTAAGTTTTCGCTGGGCGACGACCGGCTGACGGAAGAAGTGTGCAACAGCGAAGCGTATAAATATTTGGAGTTTAAGACGTTAGAGAAGAGCTTCGTGGGCGTTGCCGGGAGGAGGAGGAGGAAGGAGGAGGAGGAGAAGAAGACGGAGAGCGAGGATTTTGAGTTTGTTCCGGTGCCGGCGTCTCGCTCGGAGATATTCGAAAACGCGCGACTCTCGCCGGCGGAGAAGAGAGGTTTAATGAGGTTTTTGAAGAAAGCGAGAGATGTGGCGTTGGAAGGAACTGGAGTGAATTACGGGAGAGGAGACGATGCGAACGCGCCTATTGGTGCGCCAGGGACGGAGTACACTTTGGACGCGGGAGGAGGAGGAGGAGATGATGGTGATGATTCGGGGACGTTTGCGCGCGCTTTCGCGAACGATAGCACTAGTAATAGCAGTAATAGTAAGAACACATCCATGAAAGCGTTCTTGATGGAGTCACCAAACGATCTCTCCGAAGTTACGTCCGACGCGGTAACGTACTGCGTGAGTTTTTGTCCGAGTGCGACGACTAGTATGCGAGGAAGAGCATCGGAAATGTTGAAAACGTACATTCGCTCCATGGGAAAGTACGGTCCAGAAACGCCGCAAGCCGGTTTGATTCCGTTGTACGGATCTGGAGAGGTTGCGCAGGCTTTCTGTCGCGTGGCTGCGGTGAGCGGTGCCATCACGGCGTTGCGCCAGCCGATTAGGAAAATTGAGAGAAAAAATGGTGAGAGACGCATTGAAGTTGTGACGAACGGCGGGCGAGTATTGACGTGTGAAAAGCTCGTTTTGGGAGACGCGCAAGGCGATATAGAAATGGTTGGTTTCTCTGACGACGAAACGATGATGAACTGTAGCGAAAAATCAAAGCTGTTTTGTATCAATCGAGCAGTATTAGTCACGAACCGGTCTATTAATGGTAACGATGATGCTCAACAGCGCGTGTTTTTCGCGATACCATCCGCCGCGCGTCCCGGAAAATCGTACAAAGACGAGGACGAGTTCGTCTGCTTCGCGACGCAGCTCGACTACTCGTCCAGATGCTGTCCGAAAGGCACGTTTATCGTCCATCTGTGCCAAAAGTCTCGAAGAACGGTACCGCTCGAAGACGTTTTCGCGGACGTCCTCGACACAATCTTCTCCGAGGAGAAACGAAACGGAGAAGAAACGGAGACGAAAAAGCCGACGATTTTGTGGGGCACCTCGTTCCGAACGCCGGATGTCGACGACGACATCGTCGTCGACAGTTTCAAAACGGACGACTTCGTCAAGTTTCCAGGCGCAGACTGCAACGCGACTTTCGAAGATGCCGTCCTTCTCGCGCGAAGCGCGAACCATCGTCTGTTCGGCCGCGAAGACGCGAACGCAGCTTCTCCGTCTACTCTCCCTCTCTTTCCGAAAACCGCGGCAGCGGAAGACCGAGAGGACGAAGAAGAAGTAAAGGAAGAAAAAGAAAAAGAAAGCATCGACGAGGACGACGAGGACGACGAATACGCTCTGCTCAGAGACTTGTAGCACCAAACGCTCAGAATTAGAAGAAATGCGCGAAAGTAGTACTTTAATTATTAGCATACTAGGCGTCTCGCGCGTAGATTTTTTCTCTCTCTCTCTCTCTCTGAATTTTTAAAAATCGCCAGAACTTCTCCCGAGAGACGGAAGACAGCCGCGAACGAGCGACGAACGACGACGACGCAACGACGACGCGAGCGAACGCAACGACAGAAAGAGAGAGAGTAAAAAACAAGCGCACAAACAAAACGATATGTCTAACGTGTTGACGGGATGCTGCGGTGGCGTCCGCGCCGGTCACGCCGCCGCTCCGCAACAAATCTCCCGAGATTCCATCAAGAGTTTATTCCAAACGCAGAGCGCGTTTCTCGATCAGTTCTTTGAAACTTTAGATTTCGAAGAGACGGCAAAGTTTTGCCAGAAAGTTTTAGATTGCAAAGGTACGACGTTATTTACGGGAATCGGGAAATCGTCGTACATCGCGAAGAAGGTGTGCCAGACTTTGGTATCGACCGGGACGCGAGCGATACACTTAGCGCCGGTGGATGCGTTGCACGGAGATATCGGGAACGTGAACGAAGGGGATATCGTGGTGTTGTTTTCAAAGTCGGGAACGACGGAGGAGTTGGTGAACTTGGTTCCGTACGCGAAAGCGAAAGGTGGATTTTTGGTGGCGGCTACGGCGAATAAGGAGAGCCAATTGGCGAAGTTGTGCGACATGCACGTGACCATTCCGGCGCCCGGGGAGTTGCAACCGTTTGAGAAAGGATCGAGTTCGGTCGGGACGAGCGAGAGTCGGGTGTCGCCTCCAGTGACGTATACGGCGTTACAGATGATGTTTGGGGATACGTGTGCGGTATATATCATGCAGGCGAGAGGGTTGACGCAGGACGAGTACGCAATGAATCATCCAGCGGGGAGAATCGGGAAGAGATTGGTGTTGAGAGTGCAGGACGTGATGAGGAAGATTGAGAGTTTGCCGACGGTATCACCCGAGGAGAAAGGATTGGAGGTTTTGGTGAAAATGGCTGGGGATACGAAAGGATGCGGGTGCTTGTTGGTAGTGGATAAAGATATGACGTTGTTAGGGACGTTTTCGGATGGAGATTTGCGACGAGCCACGGTGGCAAAAGGCGCCGAAGTGAGCAACTTGTTGGTGAAAGATTTGATGAACTACAATAAAGCGTTTCCGAGGTGTTGCGAGGCGGAGCAGATGGCGTATGAAGCTCAAATGAGTATGAATTTGAACGGAAAGATGGTGGATTATTTGCCAGTCATCAGCGGAGACGGGAAGAAGACTTTGTTGGGGTTAATTACGATTGAATCGTTGTCGGAAGCCGGAATGTAAAAGAGAGAAGAAAAAGAAAGAGAATATATAAGTTTTTTAGCGTTCAAAATAACGATACGAGTATGTACAATCAAAGTAAAGTTTAAATCAACAACACGCTTCTGTAAAGTAAAGTTTTATATTAACAAGTTCATTCATTAATTGTAGTACGAGCAAAGTTTGTTCTGAGCTTTATATAGCCCCTTATTGAACACCACCCTTCTTCGAGCGATCCGCTCTCTTGCCCATCTTCGGGTTTTTCATGATGCGGATGTTCAACGGAGTAATCTCAACTAATTCATCCGGACCGATGTATTCGACGCAATCATCCAAGGACAATACTTTCGGTTCGTTCAAAACGACTGTAGCATCCTTGTTACTTCGAACGTTCGTTGCCGCCTTCTTCTTTGCCACGTTGACTTTTAAATCGCCCGCGCGTTGGTGAATACCGACAACCATGCCTTCGTATACTTCAGTTTGCGGCTTGATGAACAAAATACCTCTTTCTTGCGCAGAGAACATGGCGTAAGACGTCGCGGCGCCGGTTTCAAACGCAACCAAAGACCCGTTGTCTCTTTGTTGAATTTCACCGGCCCACTCTTTGTACGCTTCAAAGTTCGTGTTGAGCACCGCGGTACCTCTGGTCGCAGTTAATATCGCGTTTCTCAAACCTAACAAACCTCTGGTCGGAATCGAGTACTTCAACGTCGTCTGGCCCTTGTCGTTGGTGACTAAATCGAGCATTTGACCTTTTCTTTGCGAAAGCAAATCGACGCACGCCCCGGTGTATTCCTCACCGACTTCAATTTGGGCCTCTTCGAACGGTTCGCACTTGCGGCCATCAATCTCTTGGTAGATGACTTCTGGCGGACCGATGCAAAACTCATAGCCCTCTCTTCTCATGGTTTCAATCAAAATGGTAATGTGTAAAGCACCTCTGCCGCAAACGACAAAAGTATCCGCGGTTTCTCCCGGTTCAACTCTCAACGCCAAATTTCTTTCCAACTCGCGGTCCAATCTGTCCTTGATATTTCTCGAAGTGACAAACTTTCCTTCTTTACCGGCGAACGGCGACATGTTCACACTCAAGGACATTCGAACCGTCGGTTCTTCGACCGAGAGTTTCGGTAACGGCTCAGCACCATCCACAAAGATGGTTTCGCCAATCATAACGTCCGGCAAACCGGCGATGGCGCAAATGTCTCCCGCACCGACTTCCTCGATGGACGATTTCGCGAAGTTTCTGTACACGAACAACTCGTTAATCTTACCGTTTCTTGTCGGTTCACCCGGAATGCCAATCTTGATCTGCTGGTTCTTCGAAATCGTCCCTTGGTTCACGCGGCCGAGCGCGATGCGACCTTTAAAGTCGTCGTAATCCAAGTTGGTCACCATCATTTGCAACGGTGCTTCCATGTCGACCTTCGGCGGCGGCACTTCTCTCAAAATAGCCTCAAACAACGGTTCGAGAGTGTCGCTCATGTCCGTGTAGTCGTCCCCGGCGATGCCTTGGAAACCAGACGCGTACACGACTGGGAAATCGCAGCACTCGTCGTCGGCACCCAAGGAGCAGAACAAATCAAACGTAGTGTCGATGACCCAATCCGGTCTGGCTCCTTCTCTGTCAATCTTGTTGACCACAACCAACACTTTCAAACCGAGCGCCAAAGCTTTCTTCAACACAAATCTCGTTTGCGGCATGGGTCCCTCCTGCGCGTCCACCAACAACAAAACGCCGTCCACCATGTTCAAAACGCGTTCGACTTCGCCGCCAAAATCAGCGTGCCCCGGGGTATCCACGATGTTCAACTTCGTCCCTTTGTAATCCACCGAGGTGTTCTTACTCAAAATAGTAATCCCTCTCTCTCTTTCCAAATCGTTCGAGTCCATGATTCTTTCCTCCACTTTTTCGTTGTCTCGGAAAACGGACGATTGTTTCAACATGGAGTCAACCAAAGTGGTCTTCCCGTGGTCGACGTGCGCGATGATGGCGATGTTGCGCAAATCATCTCTCGCTTTCTTCCCGGCGGCGCCGGCGGCGGTTTCCGGTTCGGCGATTGCAGATTTAATCGTCGCGGAACCTCTCTTTGTCGTCGTCGTCGTCCTCGACATCGTCGCGCGCTTCGCTCGAAACGACGTCGCGTTGGCGGCCATAATCGCTCTCGCCGAGAACGCGTGTTGTTGTGCGCTGCTGCTGCTCATGATTGATCGATTGACTTTTTAAACTCTTTTACTCTCAATGCGTGCGCGTGTGTGTGTTTGTGCGCGTATACGAGTAAAGTTTACAGGTAAACGTTTACGGGGGTGCGAGTGCGTCGCGTGCGGGGATAATAGTGTGAGGAACGTGAAGTCCAATTTCTATCCATGCGACGACAGGAAAAAAGGACGTGGAAGCTTTTTCAGCCGCGAAACCGCCTTCAACCCCATCAAAAAGTCCCACCCAAAAAAGAACATCTCTCCTTTTTTTTTCTTTTTTGTCGCAAAGAAGGCATTTTAGGAGAGAGAGAGAGAGAGAAACGACTGCGTTGTTTTAACCCCTCCGCTGCCTTTGCGGCGAACCAAAAAGAAAGAGTGTGCGTGTTGAGATTTTTGTGGTCTCTTTTGCTATGCGTGCTAATATAGTGCGTGATATTACTTTCACATTATCGCTCAAAATCTACGCGTCGTCGTCGTCGTCGTCGTCACGCGAGATCTCTGATGAACAAAAAAGACTCGAGAGAAGAGGGGTTTGTTTTTCACCGCTCCTCTCTCCAGGAGCGAGCGGCGTTGGTTTTCAAGTAGACGCTCTCTTCTTCTCGGTTTCTTTCGTCGAGCGCGTGCGGAGTCGGTTTGGTTTTATTTTTCGTTCTCCATCGGTGTAAGAAGTAACTCTCGATGGATCTCGCCGCGGCTATGGCTTTGGACTCGTTGGAGACGTCGAACGGGGCGACCCGGATGGTGAACATTCCGGATTTGTTACCGAAGACGACGTCGGTGAGGTACCGGTCGCCGACAAAGACGAACTTTTCGCACGGCGAGTTTTCCTTTTTTGCCTCGCCCGCGCTCTCGCTACTCTTACTACTCTTTTCCTTCTCGTTGCTACTATTATTACTGTTGCTATTTAAAAACTTGGCGAGCTCGGCGCCGCTTCCGCTCGGTTTCTTCTCTTTGTGTCTCGCCACGCGAATCCCCAACTCTCTTTCTAAATGCGTCGCTTCGATCCCGTCCGGGTCGTACTGTTCCAACCCGGCTGAGTTGGAATACACGCACACGCGTTCGTTCCCGAACGCCTGTTTGCACTCTTTCATGCTCTCTTGCAACGGCGGATGCACCTCCGTCGCGTACGGAATCGTCAGCGTGTTGTCTTTATCAAAAATAACCGCCGTGAACCCGGCTTTTTTCAACTTGAACCAATCGATATCTTGAATCGACTCGCAGTCGATGTGCGGCACGGCTAACGACGCGTCCGAGACGGCGAGTTTTAGGAACAACGAAATGCCCGCCACGTTCATGGATTGCCCGAGTTTTCCTAAAAACGACGGTCTCATCACGACCTCCGCGTTTACATCGTCGCTCCTCTCGCCAGAATCCGACGTCGACGTCGACGACGACGACGTCGTCGTCGTCGCGCTCCTTCCTCTTCCCATTCCTCTCGCGCGTCCACCAAAGCGACTTTTTTTCTGTTTCCTAAAACTCCCCGTCTTTGACGAAAAAGGAGACGACGACGACAGCGATGAACGACAAAAACAAGAAGAAGAAGATGAAGATGGCGAAGCAGAACGAGAAGAACGAGTAATCGACGACGACGAGAACAACGACGACGACGAAGCGCTCGCTTTGCTCATTTTTGGAGAGGAAAAACCCGGACGAACGAACGACGAAAAGAGAGAGGCGAGAAGAAAAAAAAATACGTTTAGGGTTTGAATCGTGATTCGAATTTTCTGAGTCAGATGTCCCTCGTCGTCGTAACAGAAAAAGTCTCCGCTCGCTCGCGCGAACGCGTTCTCGTCCTATTTGCACCCGCACTATTAATACTACTACTACTACGCGCGAAACTCACTTTTGATATCGAACGCGATGAGATCCGCGGCGATATCGTTGGCAAAACGCGCGGGTCGGCGCGCGGCAATCGGTAATAACGAAGCAGTTTTGTGCGGGCAAATTTCAGCCTCCTCCGATCGGTTATCTTCCTCCTCTTCCTCGCGACGACACGGGGAAAACTGCGCGTGCTGTTCTTCGAGGGCGTATTCGTCGCAAAGCGGGAACAGAGGCGTGATGTTTATGGGCCCGAACGACGTGCAAGTGAAGGATATTCCGTTTCCGAAACTCGAGCTCGATTCGACGAATTCTCCGGTCGCCTCCGAACGGCAGAAGAGAAAGTGCGAACACGGGGTCATTTTGAAAGTGGTCACGACGAATATTTGCGGGAGCGATCAGCACATGGTTCGAGGCCGAACGTCTTTGCCGGGTGGGCACATGATTTTAGGCCACGAAATTACCGGCGAAGTCATTGAACTCGGTAAAGACGTCGAGTTTATCAAGAAAGGAGACGTGTGTTCGGTGCCGTTTAACATCGCGTGCGGAAGGTGCGACAACTGCCGACAAGGCCACACCGGGATTTGCTTGAATGTGAACCCGGCGAGACCGGGTGCGGCGTACGGATACGTCGATATGGGTGGTTGGATTGGCGGTCAAGCGGAATACGTGATGGTTCCGTACGCTGATTTTAACTTGCTCAAGTTTCCGGACAAGGAACAAGCCAAGGAGAAGATTACGAGTTTGACGTTGTTGTCTGACATTTTCCCGACCGGGTATCACGGCGCGGTCACCGCGGGCGTGAAACCCGGATCTATTGTGTACGTTGCAGGTGCTGGCCCGGTTGGTTTGGCGTGTGCCGCGAGTGCGCAGCTGCTCGGCGCGGCGTGCGTGATTGTCGGCGACGCGATTCCAGAACGCTTGAACCAGGCGAAATCGTTCGGGTGTGAAGTCGTGGACATCACCAAAGGGTCCGTCGATGAACAAATCGAAAAGATTCTCGGAACTCCTGAAGTGGACGCCGCGGTCGATTGCGTTGGATTCGAAGCGAGAGGTTGCGGACACAACCACGCGAAGGAAGTGCCGGCGCAGGTGTTGAACGATTGCATGACGGTGACGAAAGCCGGTGGCGCTGTTGGTATCCCCGGTTTGTACGTTACCGAGGATCCGGGGGCGGTGGAAGATGCCGCGAAAACGGGGAACTTAAGCATGCGATTAGGCCTTGGATGGGCGAAATCGTTGTCGTTTGCCACCGGTCAATGCCCTACGATGAAGTACAACAGAAATTTGATGAATGCGATTTTGTATGACCGCGTACAAATCGATAAAGCTGTGAATGTGGAAGTGATTTCCTTGGACGACGCGCCTAAAGGATACGCAGACTTTGACAAAGGGGCGAGTAAGAAGTACGTCATTGACCCGCACAACTATACCGGTCGCGTGTAAAAGGTTATTCTTGTCATTTATATAAAAAAATTTATTGTTTCCTTTCACAACTCTTTATACAAAACTGCTATGGAACCCAAAAAGCACTTCTTAATGGCTTCAAATTTCTATTATTATTATTATTATTTCGTCGTCGGCGTCGTCTCAAAACATGTTGCCATCGATGAAACTTTCGTGATTGTCCATCAGCGCATCAAAGCCGAGCAAATCGTCATCGAGTCGAAAGTTTCCTGGAGTAGGAACGTTGTTGTTGATAATGTTCGCGTTACTAATATTATTGATATTGTTTGGCGGCGAGAAACCTCTGAGCTCTCCGCTGCTGCCTCCCATGAGTTGCTGTTGCTGTTGTTGTTGTTGTTGTTGTTGTTGTTGTTGTTGTTGTTGATGACTAATGTACATGGTGTTGCTTTGATGCTGATCTTGTCGATGTTGACTCCCAGGGATGATATTTGTATACAACGGTTCCGCTCCGAAACCGCTATTGAAGAGGACGTTTTCCCACGATTGCAAGTCTTCCGCGGCGGTTGGCTGGCGATGTTGTTGCTGAACGTTTCTATCATGATTCGAGCTGATTGGCGGTTCGTGGAAAGTATCGCTCAAGCCGAAGAACTGGTCCGCCATGGACCGATCCGAAGCGTTCTTTCGCATGCCAGCTTTTTTCGTCACGGCAGCACCCCCAGCCGCGGCGGCAGCCGCTTTCTTTGCTGCTTTTTCTTCGCTTGCTTGTTGCGCTTTGAGCCTTTTCGCAGCAGCCTTTGACAACGCATTCGTTTTTCGTTTCTGCGGCGCGTTCTTATACTCGACGTCGACAAACTTTGTAATTTCTTTGCGTTCGCGCTTTGAAGAACGCCTCTGTTGCGTCGGTTGGTTCTTTCCGCCGTTTAACAATAACAAGGATGATTCGTACCGCCCGTACTTTTGCATTCCCGCAGCCATGAGAACATCGATACCGAGAGACGGCGCGTACTTCGCTATGATGTGCGCTCGCAACGCGTCTTGAACGATGTGCTCGTGGTATCCAAAGACGGCGTAGCCATTCAGACTCTCAATCTTGGGAACTATTCGGGTCATTTTCTCTTTTTCTTCAATCTCTTTCTCGCGTTGTCGTTTCGCTTCTTCTTCTTCTTCTTCTTCTTCTTTCGTTCTTTTGTTCAACTGATCTTCACCCGCAGCCGCGGCAGCGGCAAACATGCTTTCTTTCGCAGCCTTGGCTTCTCTCTCGGCGACGCTACCACCTTCAACGGGACGTTGGGTTCCTCTTCGGGCGTACCACAAACCACAAGCATTACATAACGAACGAACGCCGTCTGGTCCTCTGCGCATTAACGGCGTCGAGTTGCTCCCGGCACCGCAGTTGGAACACAGACGACCACCGTTTGCGTTGTTGTTGTTGTTGCTATTTCCTGTGTTCAATTTTAACGACGACGAGGAGGACGGTTTCATGCCTGGGATTTTGTTCTCGAACCGGCGCGCGATTTCTTCGACGATGCATTTTACGGCCTCGTCCACGTCTAATACTCCTTTCTTGTTCCCCGTCGCCTTGGTCGCCGTTGTCGTGTCGCTGCTATCGTTGTTCGAAGATTCTGGTTTCTCCAACGTTTCTTCTGCTGGTGCGGAAGTGTTAGTGGAGCACGGAGTCTCCACGACCCGTCTACCTTCGCCCTCTGCACCCCATCGAACGTAGTGGTACCCGTTTTCATCGATGGTCGCTTCAAACGGTTCCGAAAATAACGTCCCCTCGCATCTATACCCGAGCGGTTTCAGCATTTGGTTCTTCTTCTCTTCGCTCGAAGAGTTCGTAGCATTGTTGTTGTTGTTGTTGTTAGAATTCGACGTCGATTGATGGACACTCCCTCCTCCTTCTTTGTAATGCTCCTTCGCCAACTTTTCCACATCCATTTTTTCGGCTATTTTCTCGTCCACCATGCCGAGATATTTTACGCGAATATTCGCGCGCGGGAATAACGAACACGTGAACTTCAACGCTCTCGCTTTGGCTTCCGCATCCAAGGTTGCTCTTTGCACGTGCAAAGACTTGATTCGTCCAGACTCTCGTCGACTCGGAGACGTGTTATCCTGCTTCTTCCCTGGTATCGCGGTAGTAGTAGTAGTAGTAGTAGTTGTTGTTGTTGTTATTGTTGTTGTTGTTGTTGTAACAGCTGGCTGTTGCTTCCCGCTCTCCCCTCCGTCTGCCGCGTCGTCGTCGTTGTCTTTGTCGTGCGCGATATTCGGGTTCAACAAAGACGGCTTATTCGGTTTACTCGGATCGTGAACAGGCGAGCTCGAACCTTTCGCATCAAACGACGCGTTCGTGACGTTCGTCTCGAAAGTTGTCGCGGTCAGATCTGAATCGCTCGCGTTCTTCGGCATGATATTTTCTTCTCTTCGCCGAATAATTTCTTGACCGGCAGCAGCACCTTTTGGAGGAGGAGAAGAAAGAGGCACCAAAGTCCCGGCACCGGTTTGTTCTTCTCCGTCCTCTTTTAAACTCTTTTTCAAATCGGATCGCGCGTGGCTCTCCAGCGGCGCAGCTTCCATCGTCGTCGCTTTATCCTCCTCCATTCTTTTTGATGCGCGCGTTGTTTCAAGAGCGGGCAAAGCCTCTCTTTAGGTGATCTCAAAGAAGGAAAGCGCGAGCGCGCGTCAAATTTGGATGACGTTTCGATTTTCCTTCTTTTGTGAGTGTTTTGTGCTCGTTTCTCGATTATTCGTCGGAAATTAAAATTCACAAAGAAATCTCTTCCACGGAAGAAGAAGAGGAAGGGAAAAAACGAAGCGCGCGCCAACCGAGAAGAGCTCGATATGAAACGACTTCTGCTTTTTGTCGTTGCGCTCGAGTAGTGCGTTCTTCTTCACAAAGTTTTATAATAACGATGTTGTGCGATAGTATAATCACGTGAACGAGTGAAAAAAAAAACAGTTGAGTGCATTCAACGCGTGTAGACGACCACTCGTCCGAGGACGTAAAAACGAGTGACTCTCGTTTGCTCTCTGAGATTTTTTGGTCGCTTTTTTCTTTTTTCTGCCTTTTTTCACTTTTTTCACTTTTTTCACTTTTTTCGCTCTCTCTCTCTCTCTCTCTCTTTCTCTTCTTCGTTTTATTAAGAGCGTACTTTTTTCGAACCACACAAAAAAACAGAGAAAGGACGACGAACGGACGAAAGGAAGAAGAAGAAGAAGAAGAAAGAACAGACGCCTTCTGCTGTGAAGAGCAGACGCTCGAGTGAAGTGTTTTGTACAGCAAAGATGTGCGTTTGTTTTTTACAAGTGCGATGTTATTTTTACGCGCTCCGCTCGCTCGCTCGCTCTCTATTTTATTTTCCTTCTCGAACTACATTTTTATGCCTATGTACTATTGCTATCGTAAAGTAGCAGTTGTGGTCGCGTTATTATTGTTATCGTCGTCGTCATCATCAAATTATTCATCGCGCGACGTCGAATTCGGGTTAAACAAAAACATTATTGTGTTCGAGTTTGTTCAACAGCCCGAGCGAGGTTGCGTAAAAAGCGTCTCCGACGACTGGTTCGCTCTTGTGGTAGACAAAGAAACTAATCACGCGACCCAAGTTTGCGTGTAACTCTCGCCAGTTTGCTTGTTCGATGTATGCGTGAATGTTCTTGTAGTCAGATTCCGGAACGCGAATGGAAAACTTTTCCCAATCGAGGAACCACGCCAACGGGAGTTCGTACGCGTCCGCGACGATAACTGGGACGCACCCGAAGAGCATGAGCTCGATTAGCCGCGGCGACATCACTCGCGTACCTCGGACGTGCAAGCAATATTTACTGTGCTCCATCAAGGACATGTACTCCTGTGGCGAAGCGACGCCGGTGGTTTCGATGGAGTCTTCCTCGTTCCCGTTTTCGACGAGGTATCGAAAGACTTTTTCTCTCAAAGGACCGCGGTTGTTTCCTCTAAACATGAGTCGAATATTTCGGTCCGCGTCGAATTTCGGCGGTTGTAAACCAAAGGACGCGTACTCCTCTTCGTCGCGCATGAAGTGCGATAAATCAACCAGTCCTCTCGATACCGCCTCTCTGGGTAAGAAAAAGGACAAGGAAGGCACCACGGCGACGTCTTTCCTCGCATCAAACGGCGCGTCATCCACATCGGTCTCAGAGTTTGAGACGATGAAATGCGTGGTGTTGACCAAAGACGACGATGAGAAGGAAGAGGAAGGAGATGAGGATAATATGGACGATGATGACGCCGATGATGATGCGTAGATATCGTCATCCTCATCATCATCCGGGTAGATTTTCGTCGCCAATTCGGTGCCGAAATCGTGCACGGTGACGATGACTCGTCTTCCTTTCGATTGTTCCCACAAGCTCGGGTTTACTTTCTTCGCGTATTGAACGGCAGATTTTACCCCGGATTCGCTTCTCGCGCGTCCATCTGAAAACGGAAACGACGAAACACGATCTAAATACGGTTGAATTGGCAGCAAATACGCGATTTCTGTCTTCTCCGTCAATGTTTTTTTACGATTGATTGAAAACGGACCATTGGAAAGCCATCTGACGAGATAATCTTCGACGTCGTACCCTCGATTAAAGGTTGGCAACTTTCTCAGCGAATTGTACCTCAACTGCGCTCGCACGCTTAGAGGAAACGTGTGCACTCTCAACGTTTTCGGCAGTCGGTCGAGGAACGATTCGCAAATCGACGATTCCCTGCCTTGGGCGACTTCTTCGACGAACGAAGTCAACAAAGGCCACTCCACCTTTCGTTCGCACTGCGCCGCGAGCGTCGGTAAACCATACTCGTCCAATAAATCCACCGTGTCAATTTTTATCCTCTTTTTATTACTATTTTTCTTCTGATTGAATGCCATCTTTCTATTGCTACCTTTCATTTCCACCTCGCTCCATTGCGCTCTCGTCGCCAAGGCGGATATCGTGTTGTGCAACTTGTGGTCGATTTCTAGAATCTTTTTGTTTTTGTTTTGCTGCTTGATGACGAGCAAAGAGAAGATGAGCAGAGAAGAGAGAATCGCGATTATCGCGTTCTGTATTTTAGTACTCGAAGAAGAAAACGAATACACGCGCGCATCCTTGAGACGTTCGTTCTTCTTAAAATTCTTCTTTTCCGACGACGACGACGACGACGACGACGACTTCACGTGTAATAAATCTCCCACCGACGCCGCTCGGCGCATGAACGCTTTCGTCGACGAGTGAGGCGTCTTCCATATCGAGATGAAATGCGAAGAGTCGTTTTGCGGTTGTTTCTTTTTCTTCTTCTTCTTGTTCTCGTCGTCGTCGTCCTTGTTGTTGTTGTCTTCCGCGTCGTCTGATGCGTCGTCCGATGAAGATGAAGACGACGCGCTGGCGGTGCCGGCAGTGACGAACGCTTGCATCATGTTGTTTGTGTGTGCGCGCGCGCGGATAAATGAGAAAATATTCTCTCTCCTCCAGGCACCAAAGCACCTCCAAATTTCTTTTGTTTAGGGTTACAAAAAAAGACAAAGCACAAATGTTACGAATTGTTAAAATCGTGGTTTCGAAGACATCTAAAACAAGCAGGACTGGTGAAAACCACCAGTGTTGTTCTACATCACCGAGTCTCCATGGTTCAGTGGTAAGTTGAAATTTGGTGCAAAGAAAAGAACTTCTTCTAACTTGCGTTTTCAATTAAAGGTAGAACATTGCCCTGCCAAAACAAGGCACCTTCAGGCAAAAAAACTCACATCCGCAGTGAAAATTCACTGTACTCTCTTGAGCAAAACGACTCAGATCGGCAGAGACCCGGATTCGATTTCCGGTGGAGACAACTATCGGTTTTTTTTTTGCGTTATTTTTTTAAACTCGTCGCGTCTATTCCTTTCCCTTTCACCGTGAACATCTTCGACGCTTTAGACGCGTACGACAAGCCGAGCCGACGCGTCGGGATGTTGTCTGTATTTTTCATGCTGTTGTCGTTCACCGCCATGACGACGACAAAGATGACCACATCTGGATCTTTCAAACTAACTTTATTGATTCTTTTCGATACGACTGCCGCTACCGCGTTCGTAACTGCCATCGATTTCCATTTCTCCGTTTCGTCCTTCGTATCCTCCTTCGCGACGAGCGCTTTCGAGAAGCAGTCTCGGTGGCATACCGCGAACGTTTTGAATTCATTCGACTGTTTGGTAATGCCTAACCGCTCAACCGCTCGTTCTATCGCGTCGTCGGTATACTCGCAAGTCGTCTGTATAGGCATCATGCGCTCTAAAAATCTCATTTTGTTCTTACGATTCGAAACTATCCGCACGAGTCTTGTCACAACCTCAACCACTTCCAACTGTAATTTTTCTTCCGCCACGCTCAAAAAAGCAAACGCTTTGCACGGCATCTTCATAGGCGAGATTTTGGTGCTGAAACCGTCGCCCATACACTCTCTCAACAAACTCAGAGCTTCTTTCATCGCCGACCTTTCTCTGTGCATGACGCACGTGAGCGCAAATCCCGCCACCGAATTCTCGCGAAACTGCTTTTCCAAAGCGTAGTCAAATTGCAAAGAAAAAGTCGACGACGAACCAGCCGCGTTGTTCGCTTTTTTGCTCCTCGTTTTGTCTCCTTCACCGTTCAAATCATCCGGCGCCTTCCTCTTCATTTGCATCTCGGCTTTTCGAACGACATCCGGAGGGATGTTGTTTTGAGCAGACATTCGTGGGAAATAAATAACTGTGGGAAATGAGAAAAAAGATATTTTGATTTTGGCCAAAGCGCGTCATCTTCTTTCTCTTCTTTTTTTGCACGTCACATAAACACATCGTCGTCGTCGTCGTCGTCGTCGTCGTCGTTTCTCGGTAAACGAGAGAAGAGACAAAGCGTTCATTTACTCGAGCTTCTTTTGTCTTCTCTTCGAATTTTATTTCAAACGCAAGAAAGATGTCGTCGATGATGAGTAGTAGTAAAGCGCCGCTGGTTGCAAATTCTCAATCGTCGCAACATCGTCGCGGTTGTTTTTCGGCGGCGAAGACGAGAAGAGGCAGCGGTATGACATCGACCAGACGAAGGGTCGTTCGAGCTTCGTCGGAACTGGATCTTTCGATTTTCAATTTGGATTCTGCCGCCGAAGCTGGGGTGATTATTTTACTCGTGAGAATCATAACGCTCGGTGGTGGTAAGGCAGCGCTTTCGAAACAGCTGGAGGAACAAATCGAGAGAGCTAAAGAGAGAAACATCGACATCAGCGACTTGTATTATAGCGAAGATCAAGGCGAAGACGCGTGGTATTTAATCGGGGATTGGCGGCCACCAAAGAAAGGAGATTTGAAGTTTGGGGACGGTAGAACGAAAGAGGAGATCAAGTATCGCATAAGGTGGGCGGAAGCGATGAAAGTTGCAGACGAGAACGAAATAGAATACGAAGATTTGAACGAATTTGCGAGCGCGAAGAAGTTCGTAGAGTTACGCAAACGTATTCGTGAGAAGACGAAGGACGAGTCGTTCGACGTGATGTAAGCTTTGATTGATGTACAGTTTTACTATTGCTTTTAGACAAGCGCGCTCGCGCGTGAGCCAATTTACGACGCGTACTCTCTGTTCAAATAATCCAAAATGTCTTTACTTTCAAACATCGCTTTCTTCGTGTTTGGATCTTCAATGTATGGGACTTGGAACGTCCCGCGTTTCTTCAACAACTCCTTTCTTTTGTACGAGCCTCTTCCGGTGCTTTTAATTTGGTGAGGAATTTCCAACTCGACCAATCGTTCGCGGACGATTTTGCAAAAAGGGGACGTCTCGTACCCGTAAAAAACGATGGGTTCCAACTCTTTCTCGTTCGCTTTAGATTTTGCATCTAATTTGCTCCCTTTCCCCATTCTGCCTAACATGCCGAGACCCGCGGCGACGGTGACGACTGGCGAGCGAGAGAGCAACGACGGCACTTTATCCTTGCCCGGCCCATAGTTTTCGTACAAATACTCGATGATATCGTCGGATTCGTACATCTTCACGCCGGTGTTTTCATCAATCAAGTACGGGAACTGCGCTTTCCCTCCGGTTTCCTTGACAAACTCGCGATATCTTTTCCCTCCTTGCGGACACGGGTACACTATTGGATCCAAGTCGAGCCATACGACAGCTTCGCGGACCTTTCTGCAGAACGGGCAACCTTCGAACTCGTACAACTTTAGGGGTTTTTCCGGACGTTTGAACGATTCTGTGTCGCTCGATTCTTTCAAATATCTTCCGCCAAAGCTACCGAACGAATACTCGCCATCGGGCACCGGACCGTTCTCCAGCGAGACTTTCCACCCACTCGTCAAGACGCCGCTGATTAATCTCGTCGACGCGGGAGTCGCCGCGGTGAGCAAACTCACGAGCTGCCCTTCCGCGACTTTAAATCTCTCCGGTTCCGAACCAATTAATTCGTACTCTTCGCGACTGCTTTCGTCTCCCGTCGCTTTCTCGATGGTCGTAATGCTCGTCGTTTCCTCCGGTGCGTCGACGTCGGCATCAGATATGTTTTTTTCCCCGTCGCTCTGCTGCTGCTGCGCGCGAACGACGACGACGACTTTGGCGCCGAGGCTCTTGTTCTTCTTCGCGCATTTCCTGCCTAGGGAAGCGGTGGCGATGTTCTTCTTCGTAGGTGCGATCGCTCTCGAGGATGTCAGAGAAAAGGAGGACATTGTGTATATTTTCAAAAGTTTTCCGCGCGGTGTTTGTGACAGACGCGTGTGCTTTTCCACATTATTTCTACGCGCAAAACTCTCTTCCCACCACACGAACAAGCCTAAAAAGAAAGAAAACTCCTCAAAGCAAACATGAAAGAATACCCACCGGCTCCTCCTCCTTCGCTCGAATCGTTCCTCTCGAACTCGTTCGAGGAGAACGAAATCGCGCTCGCCAAACTTTCCGTTCGTAAACACTTCTCGTCTCGATTGGATCTGATTTTAGACGACGAATCGTCAACGGTTTTCGAGCGATTGCGAATGAATGAACGCGCGATGTTGCTGAAGTGCGCGGTCGATTTTGCCAGAGACGGCGTCGCGAAGGACGACGAGGAAGAGGAGGAAGAGGAAGAGGAAGATGAGGAGGAAGAGGAAGAGGAAGAGAAGAAAAAAAAAAGCGAACGCGCCGGTGCGACGAACAAGAAGAAAACGTCGCAGACGAAAATTAGCAACAGAAAGAAGGCGACGGATTTTTTCGGCCGAGAAAGAAAGAGCGGCGAAGATGAGGACGACGGGAGCGCGTCGTTGGTGACGCGGAAGATTCCAGAGAAGGACGCGGTAAAATTTCTCGAGTTGGCGGAGAAGTGCGTGCTTTTTGCGAAGGAGGAGGAATACGACGTGCGTCTGGCCAACGCTTCGGCGCGAGCGAAGAAAGCCTTCGCGGTGGTCGCGCGGTCGTACGTGAAGACGCTGCGCGAGGTGAAAGGTTTAGAACGAGCGTTTGAGCCGTTGAAGTACGCTTTGAGAGCGTATTCGACCGCGGTATCGAGAGGTAAGGTGACGTTTTTGCACGCGTTGTGTTACGAAACGTGCGCGGAATTGAACAGAGAGCAGGAGGCGTACGAGGGAGAACTTCTCTTCGCCGTGGAAGATCCGTCGGATACTGGATTCATGGCGAAAGATTTTGCAAACTATTGCTACTACGCCGGTTTATCGTGTTTGAGCGCGGAGAAGTACGACCGAGCGATTTCGTTCTTTTCGAACTGCGTTTCGATGCCGACGAAAGAAAAGTGCGGACAAGTCCAGATCGAGAGTTATAAAAAATTACTCTTGGCATCGATCATTCGAACGGGAGAAACGTCGGCGTTTTTGTCTGAAAAGAACGGGATTCCCGCGAAGACGTCGCACGCGGTGAGACAGATGTTAATGTCACAAACGCCATTCATGGGTGTCGGCGGTAAACGAGTGGGTAGAAGTTTTGGAAACGAGTTGGCGGATGCGGGTTTGGAGGACATTTTAGCCTCCGGTGATTTTGGAGACGGCGTGGAAGATCCAAACAGAAAACATCAATCGAACGATTCATCTCAGGACGACGAGATGAAAAACGGAGACGAAGATGAACATCATCGACAACAACACGAAAGAAAAGGGGATGAAACGCCGGAGAAGATGAAGATGAAGTTTGAAGTGGAAGGAGGCGCTTTCGACGACGACATTGATTCATCGCTGCCGCCGGCACCGAGAGGCGAAGGCGAAGAAGACGCGATAGAAGACGCGGAAAAGAAACAGCAACAACAGAACAAAAGCCCCTATCAGCTACTCGTGGATGCACTTTCGAGCAAGAGTGTTCGAGGTGACAAACAATCGTCAACGCCATTACAACGTTTCACGGAGACGATGAAGAAGTATTCCGCCATTTTTGAAAATGACAAAAACGCAGACTTGGTCTTGCTGGCGCACAAATCCGTCCAACTCGCCCAAGTTCGCAAAGTGGCGGAAACATATTCCTCGTTAAGCTTGGAAGCTATCGCGCGTGAGATGCAATTGGAAGGTGGCGAAAGCGAAGCGAAGATGTTGGTGAACGAAATGGTTGCTCGCTCGAATATCAGCGGCGGCGTTTCGGCGGCAATTGACGACCAAAACATGGTGACATTTCACGACCAAGTCGAAGACGCGGCGACGAAGCAAAAAAAGTTGGAGACGACGATGGCGGACGTCGAAGAAATGACGAATTTGATCAAGGAGTTTGACGAATCGATGCTAACAGACGAGAAGTACTTTGCCAAGTTTTACGAAAGGCAGATGCAGCACAAAAGGAACGGGTCGGCAAAAGGTGGCGAAATAGGAGGACGAAGGGCGCCGTTATCTGCATTAATGACGGGAATGACGACGGCGACTCCCATTGAAGGTGGCGGAGATGAAGACATAGCAATGTTTTAAAATAGACATTAGTAGATTCTTTTTTTTGTAATAGACAAAGAAGAGAGCGGAGAGAGAGACGCAAACGCACGGCGCAAATACACTATAAAATAGCCTCCACGAGTATCGGGCCTTCGCCATTCTTTTCCATTGCTTCTTGGAAGACCATTTCGAAATTTTCAATCGTGTCGCATCGAGTTGCCAGGCGGAAACCGAACGATTTCGCCATGGCGACCCAATCGATGGTTGGTTCCCCGAGACTCGTTAATGATTTCGACACGTTTGTCTTGTTCGCATCTTCGACTCCTTGGACCGCGTTCTCTATGTTCAAAATGTTGTAACTCGCGTTGTTGCAAATGACTACGCATACGTTTAAGTTGTAACGAGCCATAGACCAAAGCGCTTGACAATCGTACAAGCCCGATCCATCGGCTTGAAACGCGATTACTTTTCGCGAACGATTCGCAACCGCCGCACCAACTGCGGCTGAAAGACCAAAACCAATGGCTCCACCGGTGAGAGTTAAGTGGGTAAATTGAGGAGAAAAGGCATCGGTTGCCTCCCAATAAGAAGTACCTGAAGTAAGGCTTTCATCAACAACAACGCAGTTCGCAGGTTGCGATTTCGCAATTGCTCCGCACATTGCAGCTGGAGTCAACTTGCCGCTCTTTTCACGCGACGCATTTTCTTTCGCCGTGCGTTTGACTCGTTCGTGATGCTTCTCGTTCTTAGCGTCTGCAATATCCGTTTTCCACGCGTTCGTTTTTTTCTCTAGCGCGGCTTCTATCGCTCCAAACGCGTCGGTCAGTTTACCACCCGGCGGCGCTTCGATTTCCCAAACATCGTCCTCGCTTTGGCGAATGAGCGAGGAGAAGTTTTGGTCTTTGTAACCAAACATCGCGACTGGTTTCTTCGCATCCACGAGAACGAGCGTTTCAAACCCAGCCAACGTTGCGATCGCATCGCGGGGAAAGTACGGACATCTTTTCACCATAAGATCACCACCACGATCTATGCGCGAAAATGCGTTTTCAACGTAAATCGAGTCTTCGGAGATGCCAAGTTTGCGACAGATGTCACAGACGCGTTGCAAATTTTCGCGGATTCCAGCGTCACCTCCCAAGTAAACGCCTACTTTTCCGGGTTCGGACTTCAAAATATTCTTTACGAACGACTTACCAAACGCGTTGATGGCTTTTTGCACCGGTTCACTCAAATCATGTGAAGGAGGAGAAGCATTTTTTACCACATCCAAGTTCTCACGCGGTGGTGAAAAAGACGCAGGAGAGAAACCACCCTCCCCGATGTTTTTGTTCTTAATCGCCAAGCGATCTTCTATGAATAAAACCAAGTCCCAAACCAAACTGTAGTCATACATGACCGTCGGTTGTATTTCCAATTGAAATTCTTCGCGCAACATCGCCGCGTAGCGTATGCTCGATTGAGATGTTAATCCGATGGAACGGAACGTAGTATTGGTCGTAAATGGTGGTGGAATATCATTTTCATCGAGCAGCTCCGCGAGTTTTGCGTGCATGCGCTCGGCGACGACATTTTCTTTCGTCTTCGCTTGTTCAGACGACTGCATAGGATGACTTTTCTCATCTTCGCATCCTTGTGTCACTGAGGAGACGTTTCCACGAAGTGCATCATCGATGGATATTTTCGAAATTCGTTCCCAACTTCGATCGTGCGGCACAACCAAGGTGACTACTCTCGACTCCCCTGGAGAAGTTGAACTTCTCGTCGCGGTCACAAAAGCGTCGTTTGCATCCGACGCAATAGCTCCAGGAACTTTGGACGAAACAACCAAGCCGTTGATCTTTGCGATATCAGCGATGTTGCTCTCGAGAATCGGATCCGTTCCGGAATGCCACGTGGACATGTCGCCGACGACATTTACCAGCGATGAGCCAGCGCGACGGGCGTTGTGAAGATTTGCCGAAGCGTTCATCAACCCAGGACCGAGGTGCAGCAACGTAACGCCAGGAACTATCGTATTCGAGCTTTTCTTCATTCTAGCATACCCATCTGCAGCTCCCGAGGCAACGGTCTCGTGCAAAGTCAGAATTGGTTCGATTTTACGAACCGACTCAAACGCGCCGACAAAATGCATCTCGGTCGTGCCTGGATTGGCAAAAACATGCGTGACGCCATGACTTTCCGCGACTTTCCATACCGCAGCCGCGCCAGTGATGGTTTCTTCTTTGTTGTTTTCTTCTCCGCCCATTTTGTGACGAGAAATATTTTTATTCTCCTTTTTTTATATTCGTCAGTTACGCCTCGAAACCATCGAGTAGGTTTGCCTCTCAAATCTTCTTCTCGAACACTCCACAAAAATCAGTCATAGACATCTTCTCTCGCTTCTCGATCAATTTAATCAATCTGTTGACTTTCTCTGCGGAAAGTAAATAATCGTTCCGAAACATTTCAATCACTTTTGCTTCCTCGGGATCCGTGGCCTCGAAGCGTAAATCCCCCAACGCTACGCCTTCTTCGGGGTTGCGACCGTTGGCTTTGATGTACAACCTCTCCAACTCTGCGCCCAAACTTTCCTTCACTTCCCTCAACACGCCCATCGCCTCTTCATATCTTTCACCGGGCATATGCTCCAGCGATTGCGCTTTCCTAAACATCGCCTTTACCTGTTGCGGTTTCGTCAGCCAACACGAATCTTCCTCCTTCTTGCGAAAATCGCAACACCGCTTCGCGGCGTCTCCCCAAACGCCTTCGCCTCTCGCCAAATCGCAATACTTGATGCACAACGCGTACTCTTTCATCCCTAAATAACACCCAGCCATGTTCAATCTCAACGTCGCTCTTAAACCTTCCGCTAAATCTACGTGTTTCGGCAACATTAACTGTTGCATCAAATCCTCCGTGATGTACGACAAACCGCTCTCGTATAAACGCGTCGCCGCTTTCTTCGATCCTCCCCGAAACTTCTCGTTCCCTTTCTGCTTCAAATTTTCGCACCGTTCCATCCGTTTCTCAAATGTCAATTCCGTCCGAACGGTATCTGGACACTCCGCCGTCCCTTCCGCGTGCAACAGCTCAATCTCGACCAGTAACTCGCTCTTTGGCGGTATCGAAGGGAAGGAGACGTTCCCGGCGTCCCCGTACCCAAGCGAGGGAGGCAGAACGAAAGACGCGCGCTCGCCGACGTTTTCCATCATCCTCAAGCACTTATCCACGCCTACGCTCGCCACGTGCCTCGCGTTCGGTTGTCCTATAAACAACGCCAGCGGGAGTTGTTCGTCCTCGCCGTCGTCTCTCGTGCTAAACCGTAACGAAGATTTCTTCGTTCCATTTTCGTACAAATACACGGAATAGTGCGCGTAACACGTCGTGCAATGCTCCGAGAGGGATACTTTGGTACTCTCGAGCGTCTCGTCGACGTCTAGGTTTACCGAAGAGTTGAGTTTGCGCGGTTTTGGGGCGTCGGTATCCGACATTTGGAGCGGACCCTCCGCTTTTTTTTGTTGATTTTCCCTTCGATGTAGGGGAAAAAATGCTCCACTTTTATAAAAACGATCGAAAACAGCACCGTCCGTGGCCAAAAAACAAAGAACAATGAGCGACGACCGAAGCGCCTCGAACGCGCCTGTCGTCGTTCCGCAGCTTCCATCGGCGGCGCAACCGGATTTAGTTCGAGCGCAACAGAAGGACGACTACTACAGAAAGGTAAAAATTGGGAAAATAAATCCCCTAACACTGATGGGGAAATTTCCTCTTCGAGCGCGCGCGCGGTGTATTGTAATCTTCATGAGACTGACACTCTTCTCTCTTCTCTCCCTTAAACATCACGTGACAATACACAGCTCGTATCTGAATCCGTCTCTGATACCGTCAGGCTCGTGTTCGGACCGCAATTTTGGAACGATAAACTGGATGCGATTGAATCTCTCGGTGACTTTTTGTACTTTGCAGCCACCACCGGGAGCAACTCGCAAACGCTCGGAGAAGGTAGGACGGGTTTCTTCTCTCTCTCTCTCTCTGTGTACATGCACAAATTTAACGATTTATTTTGATTGCTCACTGTCACTTTCTGTTTATTTTCACGTTTCTGCGCGTGCACAGAATACACGGATCTTTTCACCGCGGACGCGAGAGGGGACATCCCGAGCGCTTCGCGAAGGTGGGCGTTGGTGGCGTTGGAGGCGTTGGCGAAACCGATCGGGAGACGGTTGAGAAATGCGTCCAGGAACGCAGTTTCTGGGATTGGGTCGATGGAGCGACGAGGTGCGTCGATTAGTGGTAGAAGTAGCGATAGAAAGAGAGATGGGGACGATGATAAGGAGAAGAAGAGGAACAAAAGCGACGCTCTGAAAAAACAGTTCTTGCAAGCGTACGCGTGGATGTTTGGAAACGCGCCGCAGAGTGCAACCTCGAGTAATCCAGCGCTAAAGCGAGTCAACGATCGAGGAGGATTCGGTCCTTTGACTCAGTTGATGCTCTTTTACGCGTTCGGGAAGTACGTTTCGTGGACGAACTGGGCGACCGGGGTGGAGAGGGTGTTTGTGAACCCGAATCCAGGAGAGCCGAGGGCGAAGTATTCTTTGTTGTCGAAACTAATCGCGTTACAAATCGCGTACGCAATATTTAACGAAGGACAGCGCAGATATAGGTTACACTTGAGCGGGAAAGCGGCGAAAGGAAATCGTCCTAAAGCGGCGGAGGAATTTGGCTTCTTCGAGGCGGACGGCGTGACGAGATGTGGGGACAGATCGAGCGAGGAGAGACAGAAAGGAAGCGTGAATCCAGTTTCCGTCATGGACGATGCAAATATGCTTCCAAGTTTCGGTGTTGGCGGCGGATTGTCAAACGACTTCGATCAAGCTAACGACGAAGATGCCAAACGATACACTTGGCACGATATACCGTGTCCATTGTGTTTGAATCCCACGAAATACCCAACCGCGTTGAAGTGCGGACACTGTTTGTGTTGGGAGTGCGCGGTGGAGTGTTGCCAACAGAAGCCAGAGTGTCCTTTATGCCGCGCGCCTTGTAAACCGCAAGAACTGATAACGATAGCGAATCCATAGACATTTAGATTAATTAGGCAATAGTAAACATTTGTAGTAACAACTCGATCTAAAGCAAGTACAGCGCGAAGAAATGACTTGATAAATAATACATTCGCGATTTTTTCTTAAGCTTTCAACATCGTAAACTGCGCTTTCCAATCTGTCTTACCCGTCTCGTTCGACGTCGCGATTTCGAAAGCAATCGCGTCGGCACCTTTCTTTGGCGGTTGTGCTAAAGCTCTTACCGCGCACACGGCGACATCCTCGATCGAAATCGTTCCGCTCAATCGTCCGTCTTCCTTGGAAAACGCCATCGCTTTTCCTCTCGTGGGTTCATCCACCACGTTTACTGGTCGAATAATCGTCAACGGGATTCCCAAACTCTTCGCGAGTTGTTCTCTTTTCTCCTCTTTTCTCGCTCTCGTGCCTTCATCGTCCAAAATCATGCTCAGCACGTTTCCTCTGCACGATTGTGCCGTCGATAACAACACGATGTGCTTTACCCCGCTCTCTTTACACAATTTCGCGAACGACTCGTCAAACTTCCCCGAGGGAACAATCACCGACCGCACCCCAGACAACGACCGTCGCAACGCCTTCACGTCTCCTAAATCCGCGACATCAACGTACGGCCCGTACCTCGCGCTCTCAGCCTCCACGTTTTCGCACGCCACCTTCACGTCCAACTTTGCCAGCACGAGTTGCATGACCACCGCGTCGCCGAGCTTCGATCCAGAATCGAGCACGTAAATAGCTCTCTTCGGAGAAGCACTCATCTCTCCCTCGTCGTACGCGTCCTTCTCTTCCGCTTCCATTTTCATTTGTTCCTCTTTCCGTAAACTTTCCTCCTTTTCTTCTCGCTCTCGTTTCACTTCGCCATCTTTCCCGACCGAGGAATCTTCCCCGTACCACTTGCGCAGCTTCGGTCCGCCTTCCATCACGTCGAGCATTTTGTTCGCCTCGTCTGCGATTTTATCGAAAATGTTACCGCCGCTCTCCTTCTCTCCTTTCGCTCTCGTCGTCAATGACATCGCGCGGTGGCGACGAGGAGGAGGATGAGCGTCTGTACGCATCGTTAATCCATTTTTTCCCGAAGACGATAAAAACGCGCGGCGCGATTGTTGTTGTTGTTGCTGCTGCTGACGCGAGCACGCTCGCAGAGCAGCGTTCGGTGCAATAGTGCTCATATTTACGCGCGCGCGCGCGAGTTCGATGGTCTTATCGTATCGTTTGGCGCCTAAAAAGAGTGACGTTTTTTTGTTATCCAAAAAGCATCGACACAAAAACTTACGCGCAAAGAGAAAGCGCGCGACGGATGAACGAGCGCGCGCACACACAACGCGGTGCCCAAATGCCACTCGACGCGACTCGGTGAGAAGAGATAGTAAATTTTTTGAAGCTCGCGCGAAGCGAGGAATAAAATAAGGAGATGCACGCGCGCGAACAACAACACCTTTTCCTCGTTTCCAATTGGACTCCAACTCCCCTAATAGATTCGCGAAGAGGAAGAAGGAGAATAAACAGAGTCGGACGACGACGAGCAGAGGCTAAACCTTCTTCTGGAAAGGAGAGCGATGCTTCGCGTCTTTTCGGCATTAATCGTTTTGAAGATTTCTTCGCGGCGAACTACGTTCGTCTGCTCGCAAAGCTCGACGCGTTGGATGACGAGAAGAATGATATCGAGAGAGGTGATGAAGAGGACGACGCGGCGAAGAAGATGAACATCTACGGGCACGTGGCGACGATTGATTTGAGCGACGATGGGAGCATTTTGGATGAAGGTTTTCTTCGTCGGTTACACGAACCGGTGCTGATTCGGAACGCGTTTGAGAAAACGCGAGGTCGAGGAGGCGGCGGCGGCGGCGCGGCTTCGTCTTCGTGGACGATTCGCAAGTTGTTGGAAGCGCACGAGGAGGAAGAGAAGAGGACGGGAGGGGCGTTCCAGACCACGGTGAGAGTACGCACGAGTATTAACAGCGATAGAAGGAAAAATGAGAAGTCGTTCGTGTATGCGGAACAATCGCACGAAGCAATACGCAATCGGAAGTTTCAACCGCCCTCGCTTACGCAACGAATGCCTTTCGCGCTCGGATTATCGCGCGTGTTGGAGTTATCAGGGGACGGGGCGTATATACAATCCGAGTTGCCGGAGTCGCTGAAAGATGATATGGAACGTGACTATTTAAGAGTGTTTTCGGCGTTTGAAAAGAGTGATGAGTTCGTGGAGTCCCAACCTCTGAGGCTTTGGTTGTCAAAAAGAGGTAGCGTTTCGCCTTTGCATTTCGACGCTTCAATTTCAACTCTTACGCAGCTGAAGGGCGAGAAGACGTTTTTATTATTTGCGCCATTTTCTGGGCTTTCGCGCTGTAATCTCTACCCAGATTGGCACCCGTTGAGAAGACGGTCGCGCCTATCAATCGATGATGAGCGGATTAGGACAGGATTACGTGCGTATCAAGCGACACTTTCTGAGGGCGACGTTTTGATTTTCCCGCCGCGATGGTTACATCACGTTGAGTCGTCGAATAAAACGAACACGTCGGTATCAATCACGCGTCGTTACATTCATAACGGTTCGGATATGGACACATCATACGCGTCTCGATTCGCTAGATGGGCAAAAATTAGAGACAAAGGCACTAAGGCGCTGAGTCGATTGTACTCCTCTCGACTGGTTGATAGGGATTTCCCTACGCGATTTAATCTTGCCGTTATCGATTTAGATAATGAGGGCAAGTGTCCAAAACTCTGCGAAACTAGATCGTTCGAAAAAGACGTGCAAGAGAAGTGGCGTTTATGCACACAAACATTGTCTGATTGTATCTTCGCTCGAATGAAAAATGTATCGTCGATTTGCGTACGTGGCTCTATCGCTCGGGGCGCGGCGGTTGATTTCGAATCTGATTGCGACATGATTGTCATTTTTGAGAGCAAACGACCAAGTGCGGAGGAATTGGAAGCTCTGCGCTCGGAATTAGAAGATATTCGCTCTAAAGACTTTCCTTTTGCGAAGAAAATTGACGTGCGCTTTGAAGTACGCGGTAAAGTGAACGCGGAGCAACTGTTTACTTTGGCCACCTCTTCGCTTTGCGTGAGCGGTGAGGATATTCCAAAGTCGTTATCGCGAATGCCACCTGTGCGAACTTGTTTCCCAACGTTGTGCCAAGATGTCGATGTAGCGCTCGAGAACGGAAGTGAAAAAGCAATATCTTGGGCGTGTAAGCGTTGTTTGCGCGCCGCATTCGAAAGTCAGAAGAGGACCAGGTTTACGCGAGAGATATCGAGATGTTGCGAGATTGTTTGCAAGGAAGATTATCCTGAAAAGAAATACGAAGTCGGTGACTTGGAAACTGCTTTAGTTATAGCCATTAAAGGACCCAAAATGGTCTTCGGCGATGCGCACTGGTTAGAAATGAGCAAGGCGCTTCTCAATCGTTTGAGTAATTGTATTTCGCTCGCTAGTATCTAGACTGATTGTTTATTAAAGACATATTCTATACCGCAGAAGACGCGCTAAATGTCATCGGAACGAAGCTCGTAGCGCCGTCTCCCCACGATACCGCTAATATTCTATCCACAATGGCCCGGTCGTTCAGTCGGCGCATAGCGGCCGAGTCACCGGACGAAAATTGTAAACAAGCGGCGATATCTTTCACCTCGATAGGTTTTTCCTCCTCATCCGCGAGCGCATCTTCATCGTCCTCTTTCTCTCTGTAAAATGTACCGATTGCTCTGACGGTCAACACCGGGTGAACTATAGTCGCGTACACTCGAACTTTCCCATCGGCGTGTCCAAACACCAATCGAGACGCCGTGTCATCCCATGCGCACGATGTGATCGCAGCTACTTCAGATGAATCACCTTCACCTGGAATTTTTGGAAAGGTGATAGGAAGCGCCGCTCGCGTCGACCCGTTTGGAGCAACTTGTAAAGCCGCGCACGAGATGTGCCTCTTGTCCGTGCTCTTCGAAGCACCAGTCCCCAACGCGGTTTCGACGCAGCACAATCCAATTTCATTTTCGTCGTACTCGCGAACTCTCTTGTTTCCACGAATTGCCGCAGCTTTCGGCGACGGGCCCCACGCGAACGCGGTCACTTTGCCAGTCGATGAGAAGCCGTTCTCCGACCAAACGCCTGATTTCTTCGTCCAAATGGTCAACGCGCCATCTTTCGAAATCGCGGCGAGGTGTCGACCAGACCGACTAAACGCCAACGAGATAATTCCGTTCCGCTTCGTATTGATTTCAATCGGCACGAGCGTTTCCTTGAACGAACCAATCGACGAGAACGCTTTCATAATTTCGATTTTCGATTTCGGCACGTGAAACGTCTTTCTTCGCTTAATCGATCGAACAATTGAGGACAAACCGCTCGTGTTCCCGGAAGACATTGCAGTACTCTTCTTCGAATCCACATCCCAAATACGAATGGTAGACCCTCTTGAACTCGACGTCGCTAATAATGACCCATCCGGCGACCACGCAAGTTTATCGAGAACGCGAACGCCAACCACGTCCGACACTGCCGAGTCCAACAACGCCTCCGTCTCATCATTCGGCAATCGTTCCATCTTCCACGTCGTCGTTCCGGCACTACTGCTATTACTGCTCTTGTTATTATTATTCGACGCGGAAACCTTCGTAAACACCCGCACTCCACCGCTTTCTCTCGTTGTCATCGCAATCTCGTTCGGATGATCCGGCCGAAACGCCATCGCCACCGTCGTCTCGTTCGCCACGCGCGGCGTTGAGCACGGCGCGGAAATCAAACTCGCCGGAGCGGCGCCTCTTTTCTTGGACACTTTCGACGACGGCGAGAACGGCGCCGAAGGAACCGCACCTGCGGATGCCATCGTCGTCGCAGGTTGTCCTATTTCCCCTAAAACCTCAAAAATGCTCGACGACGACGAAGAGCCTTTCCCGCTTCGATCAAACACTGAAATTTTCGTCCCTTTCCGGTCGTTGTGTGCGATGCCAAACGTCGTTTTACAATTCGCATGCCACGACAACGGCGATGGACGCATCGTGCTCTCCAACGAGTTATCCTCGTCGTCGTCCTCTCCGTTGCTTCCATCTAATACGCGTCCACCGTTCGCGAGCGAAGCGACGACTTTCAGCGCTCTCTTGGCGAGCGCGTGCAATGGTTTGTTCGCGCCCGATTTCATTTCCAACTCTTCCTCGTCCGCCCTATTTCCCCCATCCCCGGGAAAATCAACGTTTGTCTTGTTTTTACCATCCTCGCTCCACTCTTCCGGCGCGGCGATGGTCACCGGACACGACGACGCCGATCGTCTTTTCGCGCTTCGTTTGATGACGGCGTTGGAGCGCGCGTCCGAGGAGGAGTTTATCAGCTCGTGGTTGATTTCTCGAAGCATTACTCTTTTGTTTTTTGAATTATTTATGAGGAAATTGGGGGAAGAGAAGGAAAAATTGAAGACTCGCGGCGGCGAGAGCGTCCCCGAGCAAACTTCCATACGAACAGCGAAGCGCGTAATTACAACTAATGCGCGCGAATGAAAAAACAGAAAACTCGTTCGTTTTACGCGATGTGGTTGGTGCATTTTTTCTAAGTGATTTAAAAATCTTCTTCGAGTCGTTTTACATCGTCAATCTTCTATTCTTTTTGTTCTTGTTTTTGTTCTTCTTTTTCTTTTTCTTCTTCTCGTCGCTGTTTCCGGAATGCTTCGCGCTGCTATTCTTCTTAATGCCAAGAATCATGTGGTCCTCGCGTTGGTCGTCGTCGCTGTCTTCTTCGTTGAAGTCAGACGGGGCGTACATAGACTGTGGCCTTCGTTGCAACGGCGCCGAGGTTGGCGGGCCGGGGAAGTATTTCGATTTGACAAACGTCGAGGGGGAGCCTTTACCAATCGCGTGGATTGGTTTGAGTAATCCTTTCGTCGGTGTGGATGTTTTGATGTTTTGAACACCTTTGGAAGTATCAATGGCGCCGGATGGGAAGGACCGGGTGATACCTTTGAGGTTCCAGGAGAGTCTTTTCGACGGTGAGGCCGACGGCGAGGAAGGTGAATCGATGTTTCCATTTTCTTGGTACTTCTTTGGCTTGAAGTTCAGCGCGCGTCGCGCAGAGACGACGTGTCCATTGAGCGGAGGATGCTTTTCGTCATCCTCTCCATCGTCTTCCTCCGCTGTCGTCGCTGCTTTTGCCGCCAACAACGCGTTTTTCTCTCGCTGCGCCTTCTCGAATGGGTTTTCCTCGACTATTTTTTCAGCTTTCTTCTTTTGCTTCTTTTGCTTCTTCTTCTCCGGTTGTTCGTCCTCATCTGCGTCGTCGATGACGCGAATTTCTGCGCGCTTCTTCTTCTTCTTTTTGTTGCTGCTAGTAACCTTTTCCTCTTCTTCTTCTTCTTCCTCTTCTTCTTCCTCCTCCGACGACGATGACGAACTTGACGACGACGAAGATTTCTCCTCGCTCATGATTCTATTTGCCACTTTAATCGTTAATTTTTGATCCTTTTTCAACTCAATCGAAGGCGCTTTCTCTGCCACAACGGCGGCTTTCTTTAAGTCTGTGTGTAGCTCGTACAGCGCTTCCCTCGACGTCTCGGGGCAACCGTTCCCTGCGCCGAGCTCAATCGCGACCCTCGCCAAGTCTTTAATGTACGTCGCATTCAACACCCAACCATTTTTGTTCCTCGGCGCGTTCCTCGTATCCACGTTCGTCGGACAAAACACGTCGAACACATCGCTCGCGCATCTTTTGAGGAAACTAAACGACGTTTCGTGACGCATGCCGTGCATAAACGCGACGAGAAGCATTTTGATGATTTCCTGCGGCGGCGCCTCCCCAGCCTCCTTCTCCTGTTCGTCGTCGTCTGAATCCTCCTCATCATCGGTCACGTCCACGTTCTCTTTATCTTCGTCTCCGTCCGAGTCGATGTCTCCATCATCGCTACTGCGTTTGCTCTTCTTGCTCTTTTTTTTCTTCTTTTTCTTCTTCTCTTCCTTCTCCTTCACGTCGAACCTTCGAATTTCCTCTCCAAACGCCTCCGCTACGTGTAACTTAATCCCAACATCGATCGCAGTGATGTTATCATCCTCGCCAAACAAAGCATCTCTATACACTCTATTCGCCACGTTCTGACTCACGTTCGTCTCCCAATCTCTTCGTTGTAAATACTGAAACACGTGCTTCTGCATCTGCCTCGCCAAAACGCAATACTTGTCCAACCGGTGCTTATCGATGCCGGCCCACTCGTTTCGCATCGTCCAAAAGAACACCGAGGCGTACAAAATAGCCATTTGCGGTTTCAGCGAATGCATCACGGACGCGATGGATATCGCCAACTCTCTCTGCACCTCTCTCCCATCCGAGTGCCACATGGCGTAAAACAAAGCCTTCCACACTTTCTTCATGGACAAATGGTCGAGCGATTTTTGCGAGCAGAGCCACTTCCGCAACCGCTCGAAAGTTTTATCGCGCGTGTGCCGATCGGAGGAGACGAGCGCTTTCGCGAACTTCGTGTTCTTCATCTCTCCGTATCTCTCTCTCTCTCTCTGGCGCGTTTTTACGACAAAAAATCCCTTCTCGAATCAATCTCTCGCGACTATTGTATTGAAAGTTCTCTCTGCGCGAGGAAAAAAAACGGCGGCGGAGTTGCGCGTGGGTTGCCTTTTTCCAATTCGCTCTTCGCGGCTTAAACGACGGAGAAAGAGAGACAAAGTTCTAAAAAAAACCACTCCTCGCGCCGAAGAAATCGAACCGCGGCGGTGAAAGAGTGTCGACGATGCCGCGCTTTTGCGTCCGTCTCTCTGTCTCTTTCGAGCAGCAGCAGCGCGAAGGAAGTGGGGGTAAAATCTGAATTTTGGAAAGAGAGAAAATCGAAAAAAAAAGACAAGACTTGTGAAAAAAGTACAAAAAAAATAAATACGCGCGTTCTCATTTTTTGGTCGTACTTTTTAAAAAATGTCTCTCTTCTTCTTCTTCATCATCAAAACCAAAACGATGATGCGGAGACCGCGCCGAGGACGACATCGTCATCTCTCGAACTCAGGCCTAGAGCGGCGCGGTGCGCTTGAACGGCGCGCTCGAAGGCGCACGTGGCGCCGCAGTATGTCGACCAGGCGGTTTTGACGTTTTCGTCGCAAGAGGAGGCGGACTTGTTGGCGGCGGCGGAGGATGCGGTGGTCCCCGGAGCGAAGGGAGAGGACGATGCGGTGCTGCGGGTGGTGCCTCGGGAGAGCGCTCGAGCTGCGCGGAGCGCGTAGGACATCGTGCGGCGGAGTTTCTCGGCGCGCTCGAAGAGTTCGTCGACGTCTCGACGTTTTCGAGGGTCCGCCGGTTGGGCTTTGAAGAGCGCGAAGGTTGTCGAGGAGGACGATGTGGAAGAGGGACGACCGGTCGAAGCACCAACGAGGACGTCATCGCCAATGAAGTTGGTTTCTGCGCGAGAAGCGAGCGTTTTATCGATGAACGCTTCGGTTTTGTTCCACGCGTACGCGAGTGCGTCCAGGGAGAGCACGACTTCGATGGATGCCGCTTGCGCGGCGCTTGTCGCGGCGGGTGCCATTGCCACCGACGATGGTGAGTTTTCCTCGCTATTTTGCGAGAGAGTACTGATGTGTTCGTTTCTTGTTGTCAGCTGATCGTTGTCAGTGCTGTTGGATGGCATAGTTTCGTTACTTTCGTCTTTGGAGTTGTTTTCGTTGGAAGTGTCATTGAGGCATATACCGGGGACGATTTCGCTCGCGCACTTCGCAAAGACATCTTTCGACAGCACACCCATTTCGAGGTTCAATTCCGCACCTACGTCTTTTCCATTTGTATTTTTGATATTATTGTTACGTTGTTTTAATATCATCCGTTTCGTTTCTTCGTGACACGCTTCGAAGACTGTCGCGGCGAGCGAGTCGGCTTCCTCGCCGCTCGCGCCAGCTTCCTTGAGTAAAGTTCTCACGATGGGCCGATGCATGAGAGGTTTGGAAACTCTGTGTCGAAAAGCTACATCGAAGGTTTCGGTAAATTTAGCTCTGGCGATCTTTTTAAGTTGATTGAGCTCAGTCAATGCGAGATCCAACGCTATTCCCACGTCAACCGCGTATCGATCGTCGTTTGACCCGGCGAAATATTTTTGTTGGAAATCCTGAAACGTATATCCATCGCTCGATACCGAGTGGTTTCGCAACGCACTTCGAAGCTGTGTTGGTATCTTATTCCGTCGAAACGCATATTGAATACCTCGCTCGGCTTCGTCGAGGAAAACCATCGGCGTTTGTGTCTTTTTACAGAGTGGTACTTTCAACGCGCTTCGTTCTGGAGGTAACATCGCAGAAAAGGCAGTCATTACAAACGCTCGTTCGTCCCTGCGCAAAGGCTGACAACATCCCAACAAACGCGAAAATATTCTTGCGAGTGGCGTGTGGCTTGTTGCTATGGAAGATGTCGAAGCGTTATTTATATTGATTTTTCGAAGTTTTCGCAACGTTGCCGCGAATGCCCGCAAGTGCCATGTGGCGAGTTCGTGAGATCCGTGGGACGTGATGAACCACGATTTCACGAACCTTAACAAGTCGTACTGAATCGATGGCGAAGCGTTTGCAGAGTTCAACTCTCCTTGCCTGTGAAAAAATGTCGACCGTTTATAAATGCCACCACCGATGCTCGGTTTACTATCGTAAATAGTCGAGATGCGCCTATTCGCGCTCACAGCGTTACTACTACTTCGCGTGTGTATCGACGAACGCGAGATTACCGGGGAATTCATTCTCGAGAATCTTCTCGAATCCATAAAAGACACGCGGTTTATTGTGCTGCGCTCGATGGATTTATTCGTTGGGTCCTCGCTCTCCACATATTCGTCGTCGAACGGCAAGGATTCCATTCGTAAGAATCTCACGATCTCGCACATGAGCAACAAAATGTGGATCGCGCAATCGCTCGAGCGCATTGGTTCAATTTCCATCACATCTCGTCCACCAAGTAAACATCTCTCGTCGTCGTCTAGATCTCTGTATACTTCATTCTCATATTCAGCATCCGATTCAAGAATCTTATTTTGTTCGACTTGTTGCACTCTTTCGGAAGAGGGGAAATCCGCGTCTTCGTTGTCGTCGTCGTTCTCGCGCGTTCCCAATCCTTCCTCTCGCGCGGAAACGACAACAAATCGATCGCGCCCGGGTCGACTATCTTCATCGCTCGCGTTATCGTTCGCATGTACTGACCAAGTTGCGATACCTTTTCTGTCTTCGAGAACAACCAGTGCCTCTTCTTTCTCTTTCTCCTCGTCGCCTTCGCCTCGCGTATCGCCGCCGCCGCACAAAGATACGTCGTCCTCGTCTTCATCGCTCACCATCACCAACGCCAACTTCTCCGCCACCGCGCTCTCGCACGCCTCGTCGCGACCCCTTCCTTCCTCCTCCCCATTTGCACCGTCTCTCTCCCAATCGTTCCTTCTCATTCGAAGCGCCCTTTTCGCCCGCAAAACTTCCCACCTTAATCGCTCGCACTCCTCGCTCTCCTCGACCAAAACGCGCTCTATTTTCTCCCTTCGTTTCTTCTCTCTCTCGGCTTTTTGTTCCCATCTTCGCGCGAGTTTTCGCGCCCAAACGAGGTCGAACGACGACGGGGAAACTTCATCGTTTTTATTATCGGTGCTCGCGCTTTTTTTACGTTCGTTCGTCGATGCCATTCGTCGACGCAGAGAGTAAGAGAGAGAGAGAGAACCAGCTAGCTGGTCAACGCGTGTGGAGAAGAGGACTTCAGATCCGGAAAACAAGGCGTTTTATTTTTGCCCGACTGAAACCCTAAATAAAAAGAAAAAGGCGTTGAAGTCACAAAAAGGACGACGATATACGATATAATACTAACGACGATGACGACGACGACGCGCGCGGCGCACTCGTCGCCGCTGCTCGTCGCCGCTCCAAAAAAGAAGAAGATTACCGCGATGAGAACGACGACGACGAGGACGACGACGCGGAGTGAGTTCGGCAACGTCAACGAGCGCGCGCTAATAAAACCATCTAACACGAGTTGTCTCTCAAGAAGCTCTAGGGGATGTTTGTCAACTGTCGCATCTCCTCCGCTCGCCTTTTCGCGCGCATCCACCACCATCCGCGCGAAATGCGAGGACGAGAGCGGTCTCGCGGTCTCGCGAAGGAAAATTGCGATCGGGTTGTTGAGTTTTTTATCGCTTTCGGACGGTTTTTTGGACGCGAAATCGGTCGAAGCCTCGGGAGAAGGAGAGGGAGATTTGGGAGAAGACGTGAACGATTTTACTTTTAAAACCTTCACGTTGCGAGCGCCTTCGTTTTACAAGGAGGTGGACGTCGATTACGACAAAGGACGGTTGTCCGGTGCGAATGGCTTAGAACTTTTAATCAGAGACTCTCGGTTCGGTTTAGCCGGGAATACGATCACGCTGAGCAAACAGACGAGTCCAATCGATCCGGAGACGAAGCAACCGCTCTTCTCGAGGACGGAAGATTTGGGCCAAGTAGAAGAAGTCGCGGAGAAGTTGGTAGCGGGAGAAAATCAGAGGAGCAGGGGCGCAAACGCGACGTTGAAAGAATCGAAGAAAGGAACTGTGGACGGGACGACGTATTACGACGTCAGCTACACGAAAAAGGTGAAGTTTGTGGATAGGATCGTGAGGACGAGAGTGTGCGTGCACGACAACGTGTTGTTTACTTTGACAGTGGAGACCGATTTGGAGAGAGGCACCGGCGAAGAGGCGCAATCGTTGGACGATATCGTGACGAGCTTTAAAGTTCTCTGATTCTTTTGTAGTGTACACGCATAAAAATACATCATGTAGAAGCGCCTAAAACAAACAAATCCACGTTTAATGTGAGTATATGTGTAAATCAGGCCGCTGGTGGTGGCGGAGGAGGAACTGGCGGTGGTGGTAAGGAAGGCGGCGTGAACGCAACGATGACGTTTGCAAACTCGGCACCTAAGTACGCCGACCCACCTGCGATGGCGCACAATGCCGCCAAACCAATCACTCCTCTCGTCCTTACCCAATTGTCCGGGTTCCCGGCTTGTTTGCCGAACAAATACGTCACTGTAATCTCTAATCCTAAGGAAATTCCAGGTTCTATGACGCCGTAATTTCTGAATGCCCATTTCAACGTGCTCCAATAGGGAAACCGACGTCGAAAGTTTCTCTCGACTTCGTCCAATCGAAGCAATCGCGCGTCGTCCCCTAACAATTGCTCAAATTCGCTCGGGTTTCCCACGATTGGTTTTTCCGTCGCTTGCTCCGAACGCAAAAGACTCACAAACTGTCGATTCAAGTTCCCCAAAGAAGCGACGTTTAACACGCGCTCAAAGTTTCTGTAATCGACAAATACAGGCGTCAATTTTCTGTTGTTAATTTTTGCAAACTTGTGGTTGAGCTCGAGCATGGTCATAATTTCCGGACCGACCGCGTCGTACATTCGCAACGTATAATGCCTCTGATTATTGGTGACGAGCTGCTTCCAAGAATCTTTGTTCCACATTTTATTCATACCGTCGTCCGCATCGTACGTTGCGGTACTGTTACTACTGCTACTGTTATCGCTGCTACTATTTGCCGTTACGTCTCCCGTAGCGGTGTTGATGCTCCCGACTCTCACCGTCGTCGTAGTGCTTTTCATGGGCCCCCATCCACCGCTTGGCATTCGCCTCAAATCGTAGCGTTGCGTCGCTCTCGAACTAAATTCTGTCAAACACAAAAAAGCAATCCTATTCGCCGCGTCTGTCACTTCCAACGGTTGCAACGGTGCCGTTCCATTTCCCATAATTGGCGTCAACGGCAATAAAGTTAAATCCGTCATGTTCAACAAATCCCCTCTCTGTCCGACTGCGCCGCTCTTCGAACTATACAACAATCCTAAACTCGTGATGGATACCGGTAACTTCTCCAATCTAGCCAGCGAATAATCCGTCATCGATTTCCATCTCGAATACGGCACTTGCCCGGCTCTCTCTGCTTTCGTCGCCTGCGTCGAGCTTTGCACGAAGTGCCCGAATCCCAACGCCTCGCACGCTCTCGCAGCGGCTACGGGCGCCCGATAATTCACGGCCATCATCGAATCCGGCTTTCCTGGCACTGGACCGGCTAAACCGGCTAAATTTGCAAACACCGCGTTGCATCCACCCAACCCGAGCGAACCGAGCTGATCGTGCCACGAATCCACGTCGTGTTGATGATAATAATCCACCCGCGTCGCTCTCACCGTCTTCAACCTTTGACTTCCCAACTGACTGGTTAATCTCGCCATCAGTGTCCCTGGACTCGAGGACAACAGCAACAACTCCCCCGGATCTAACCCGTTCGCGCGTCTGAATTCATGCGCGTCCAAAATAGAATCCACGACGTTGCTCCCTAAAAAACCAGCCGGACCGCTCAGCGCAATCGTCTTCGGTCGCGAATACAACAGTTGCTCCCCGGCGTGTTTAATTAAAGGGTTGTTAAACGCCTGTTGCGCGTAATCCACGTCCGCGGTCGGTGGAGGAGGAGAACTTCCAACCCCGGCGAACGCCGAACCGCTAAACCATCGCCCGGAAGAAGAAGAAGAAGAAGAAGAACGCAAACACCGAAGACGCGCAATCGCGCTCATCATCATATCTTTTTTCATGCGCTCAACTCCTCTCAACTGTAATTGCCCCCGTTTCCCGCTCTCTCTCTCTCTCGCAAAGCGCAACAACAACAACGATAGAAAATAAGACGCGCGCGTCACACACGCACACACAAAAAAAAGCGAAAACTTTTCTTTCGGCCTCGCGCTTTGTTTGTGTTTTATGTGTATGTGTCGATGCCGCGCGCGCGAAGAAAAGAGCGCTCGCTGCTTTGTATTTAATGCTGACGAGGATACTTTTTTTCCCCGAAAAACTCACTTTTTTGACTCTTTGTGAACTTTTTTTGCGTGTTTTTTTGGGGAAACAACACTCTTCTCGCGCACGCAAAATACCAAATGCTTCTCCTTCGAGCGGTGCGAGCGCGAGTGCCTCGATTCGAGTTTGAGTTTCGGAGAGGCGATGGCAGCAGCTACGATGACGACGACGACGATTATGATGATGATTACGACGATCATTACGACGAGGACGACGACGACGACGAAGCAAAGCGAGGTGGAGAAGAAGAAGATGATTACAACAAATCCGGTGAGAGGGACAGCGAGGAGAAGATGTTCACGACGCCGCCGAAGAAGCAAACCGGGATGGAGAAACCGACGAGTGAGAGGGAGAAGAAGAAGAAGAAGACGTCGAGAGTGTCGTTTGACGATGGGACGGTGTTTAGCGACGACGAGGAAGATGGTGAGGAGGAAAACGAAGAAGAGATGCTTCTGTTTGGAACGATTGGAAGCAGAGAAAAATCCATCGAGATAGACTTGACGAGGTGTGCGGAGCAAATCGGTTTAGGTTTGGAGAGGTGCAAACGGACGAGCATTTCTATCTTTGAGTGCGTTAGAGAGTTAGGAAGTAGTGATAGAAAACGGGGGGGTAGTAGAAGTAGGAACGGCAGTGCGTCGTCTTTCGCGTCGATGTACGGGAGAGGAGGAAGATACGGGGATACCGCTTCGGATATGAAAAGTTACTACGTCGAGTCCAGGAAGAAAATGAAACGGGGAAGGAGAAGGCGATTGATTGTGCCGAGGGTGATTGTGAGCGTCGTCTTGTTTTGTATCGTTATGTTTTTGTGGCGTAAGAGAAGGAGTGCGATGAGTATTGACGGATTAGGTGATGACGTGGGAAAGAGAGGAAGAGTCGAAAGCGAGTCGATGAAACACGCTCGAATGGAAGTTGACGCGGCGAAAAGAGGCGATTATAGCAGTCACGAAAAGTACCACCCATTGAATCGTCAGACGACGTTTTCGGGCGGCATTTTCCCGTCGCACGAACGCGTCGGTTCCGCCGAGTATGAGAAAGAGACCGAAAGATTGATGGAAGCGCTCGCGAAAAGAATCGCGACGGGACAGCACCATTCCGCAGATTTTAATGATGCGAGAAGACACGTTCGCGAACATCGAATGAGAATAAATGGCGGTAATCAGCGCAACAGTAACTTATTTCACATGGATAACGCTGAAGTGATGAGGCTAAGAGAAGCCAAGCGCCAACTCCGCGACGATTTTTTACAAATGGGTCCGAAGTGTGAATTCGACACGTCTGGAATGTCCCGCGAAAGCATCAAAGACATGAAAGAAGAGTGCAGAGAATTCTTCCGCAAAGAAGAGAAACGAATCGGAAAGATTCCTCTGTTGGATGACACTAAGTTCAGAATCCACGGAGAAAACCAGCTCGATCGCGAGCACTTTCGAGGGCATCGTCAAAAACTACCCACAGTGGCAGATATACGAGCGATGGACATGGTGCCCCACTAAACGCACGTATTTTAGATTTATAGTATTAATAGTTTTATATTTCACAATAACTTCATTAGAAAGTAGATTGGCTAGTTGTAATAAATGCATCGCAGAAATTAGTAGCGTCTGTAACCGCCACCACCGCCATGGTGTCTCTTACCACCGCCGCGACCGCCGCCTCTTTTCTCTGGTCTATATTCGCTCTTGCTCGCGGTGCTTTTGTCCCAACCGGGAAAGCACCCTTCCACGCACTTCCTGTACGAAAAATCTGAAATCGTTCCGTCGTTCCTCATCACGCAGTAACACTTTGAATCGTGCTCCAAGTGCCACAACACTTGGATGGATTTAATCCCGCTCTCGCCGATTTTTCTCTCCGCGTCCTCGTGCCCTTTTCTCAACATCGCTTCAACCACCATGCGTTCGTAATCGTTCAAATCTTGCTTCATGGTGACCGTGTTTAACAACCACGAGATGTACTTGATGGCATCTTCGGGAGAATCGAACGTTTTCGGGCCGAGTTTCACCGGCGTCCACGAGGACGGCTTCTTCGCCGAAGCAGGCGCTTCCTCCTTCTTCTCTTCTTCTGCTTCTTCTTCTTTCGGGGCGTCGTCGCCGCCATTCGATTCTACTTTTGCTTTTTTCTCCTCTTCTTTCGCTGGTTCTTCCTCTTCCTCTCGTTCTCTTTTGTCGCCAACTTCGGCGGTCGGTTGTTCTTTTTCTTCCTCTTTCGAAGCTTCGGCGGCGGCGGCGGCGGCGGCTTTCTTCGCCGCGGCGGCTCTTCTCGGTGGCATTATTGGTTTTTTGCTCGAAAATGCGTGCTAATTTTCTGGCGGTGTGCGACGAAGAGATGAACAGAAGAGACCATCTTTCGCGCGCGAGAGAAGAGTGCAAATTTCCAAATCGCTCTCTCTTTATTTTTGCTAATCATTAAACGATATCGATTTGAATGCTAATTACCTATATAATTGCTACACGCTATTTGTTTAAATCTACGTTATCGTATCCAGCCGCCCGGCCTTTTCGACCTTCGGTAGCTTCGAGAGGATGTTCTCCTCCTTCGTCGTCGTCGTCGTTTTTCTCCTTCTTTTTCGGGTCCAAGCCGACAAAGGTTCGCTTGGTGAGCAAGTATTCCGCGCCGGAGTGTGGTGTGGAGGTACTCTTGTTGAGATGGAGGTTTTCGTTGCGGAACGTGAGCGCTTGAGAGGCGCGTTCGGCGAGCTTGAGAGCGTCGGCGGCTTTGGGATCTTTGGTGCCCTCCTCATCGTCATCGTCGGCAACAAGTGACGATACGTTCGCGCCGTGCACATCGTAATCGTCCGCGTCGTCCCCGGTAAGTCTGGAGGATTCATCTTTGCGTAAAGTTCCGGTCAGAAGGGACATGGTTGGTTCGGCTCGAACGTTATTTGCGCCGTCGAAATCTTTCGTTTCCTCTTCGAACGACGCGAAGTCCAATTTGACTTCGCCAATCCACGGTTTATTCCCGAAAGCTAAAGCGGCTTCGTGGGGAGTGATGACTGCTTGTAAATAGTCTTTCCCGTCTACTAAAGCGCACAATTCGCACGCGACGAGCACGAACGTTTCAATCTCTGGAAAGTTCGCCAACTTGTTTGGATTCGGCTTCCCGCACGCGACAGTATAGCACGTTCGTCCACTCGACTCAATCATTTCACGCAGTTTAGATACGACCGACAAGTATCCCGAAACGCCAAGAGTCCCAACGACTATTCCAACTATGTTCGAATCTTTGGCGCGCTCAATCGAATGATTTCGCTTCCTCACGTTTCTCCGACACGCCTCCGTCCCGATCGCCCTCGCTTCTATCTCGTTCTTCTCGGGACAAAATCGGGCGACGTCGTAATTCGTTCGAAACGGCGACGCATCGCTCGTCGCCGATGATATAGTCAACAACGCGTGCGTCAATGCGGGTGAGTCTGCATCGCCAACCCAAACGAACGCTTTTCTATTCGGATCTTTAAAGTCTTCGTCTAATTCGCGTTTGTATTTTAATCGAGCCGCACCCAATGTCAAATGTATTTTATTATTATCGTCGTCATCATTTTCTTCGTTCGTTCCACCTTCGCTCGTAGACGCGACGCGGATGGTCTCTCCGTCGTCTCTTCCAATTCTAGCCTCACCCGTCGGTTCAATCACATTTGGTGGCATCGACGATACCACGTACCGAACCTTCCCTCCGTCTTCGCTTTCCCCCGTCGTCGTCGTCATCAATGCCTTCTCCATCCGCTCCGAACACCAGCTTCTATTCTGTTCCATTAACACGACCACCACGTCCACCGACGCTCCCAACGTATTCTTCACGTGTTCTCTGATCTTTTCTGCGCATAACTCAACCTCTAAACTCTTCTTCTCGAACACCATCCTCGCGTTCAATCGGCTCGTTTTCGAGCAACACGAAAAACCAACGTGAACGACGCAGTCCGCGTCGTGGTGCAACGCCGCGACTTCGTCCACGCAACACGACCCAAACGTCGTGTCCGCGAGAACAAACACTTCTCTTTTCCTCATCGTTTCCGACGCATCGTCATCGCTCGTCGTCGTCGTCGTCGTCTCGTCCAACTCGCGTCTCAATTCGCGACAGATGCTGGCGGCGTTTTGGAGCAACTCGTCGGGAATCTGTATCGCGATTCGACGGAACGCGTTCGCGTGGATCCATCTGGCGACGCGCGCGATGTCGTACTGGTCTCTGATGGTTTCTCGAGACAACGGTGGTGAAGGAGAAGGTAGAGAAACCGTCGCGTTGGCGGACATTTCCTTCTTCTTCTTCTTAGGTAAAACTTGTGGCGCGCGAGTAAAAAAATTTTGTTTTTCGGAAGAAACCGCTTGCTGCGTGCACGCGTGTGAGATGTGTGTGTGTGTTACAGAACGCTACGTGCCTTTTAAAAGTCCACGTCCAGCGCTGGATTATTTTTCCACGCGGAATACTTCCACACCGGATTGTTCTCGTCTACAACTTTACTCTCGAACGCGTTTTTCACCGCCAACGCGTTTTCATCGAGCTCTTTGTTTTGTGCGATGGCCAACTCTAGGCGCTCGCGTCTGGTTAAACCGGCGGTTGGACCGTATCGCCGCACGTCGTGGTCGAAGAGTTTGAACTTGTGGAGAAGAAGCTCGTAGTTTACTCCGGGCAAGTGGCCGAGTTTTGTCGTCGTCGGCGGCGATTGTTCGTTCTCGCCTGTTTTTTTGTTCGTGGAGAGAGAAGAGAAGGAGAAGATGAAACGTTTTCGGTATCGCGTCGAGGAGAAGAACGAGCATCGAAAAAGAAGAAGAAGAGGAAGAGAGCAACGAGAGCAGTTCCGACTCAGTAAACGTTCGTAATCACGTGTTAGAATTCAGAAGGCAG
>Ga0255765_1000284_pt1 | contig 67402 bp, 62 predicted proteins | sample 041ome_8_FD_179965 | JGI IMG/M metagenome (GOLD analysis project Ga0255765, IMG submission 179965) | Coastal salt marsh microbial communities from the Groves Creek Marsh, Skidaway Island, Georgia - 041407BS metaG (version 2) | ecosystem: Environmental > Aquatic > Marine > Intertidal zone > Salt...
ATTTTTCAACCTTCTCACGTCTAAGGTCATATATTTCTTTTTCAGATTTTGATAATTCGGTCACATGTATATCCTAATTATTTAAGTTAAATATTTCTTCTAACCCAACTAATGTTAAATCTTCTTCGTATTGTGTTTTTAAATTAAGTGCAGGTTGGATAATTGAACTTAACCCTCCAGTTAGAATAATTTTTGGTTTTGTGCCTAATTCTTGCAAGAGTCTCTCAATCATAGAATCTATCATAGATGCGTGCCCAAAAATTAATCCGCTTTGAATTGCTTCATAAGTATTTTTACCGACAACTTTTTTTGGAAGGTCTAATTCAACAGATTTCAAAGAAGCAGTCTTTGATGTTAAAGCGTCTAGGCTAATCTTTATACCTGGAGCAATAGCTCCGCCTAAATACTCTTTTTTATTGTTTACAACATCAAAAGTAGTTGCCGTCCCTAAATCAACTATTATCACATCTGATTTGGCAATTTTGTAACCAGCAACTGAGTTTGCTATCCTGTCAGGTCCTAATTCTTTTGGATTATCAATGTTTACTTTTAAACCTGTTTTGATTCCAGGCTCAACAACGATAGGTGGAAAATCTAAATATTTCTCAATTGCTTGAACCATATTATTAGTTACTTGAGGAACAACTGAGCAAACTATTGAACCTATTAACTCATTTTTTATATCATCAATTAGATTAAAAGTAGAGTTAAAAAGTGATAACAATTCGTCTGGAGTGTTTGCGTCTCTAGTGGTAAATCTATAAGAATCCCAGCCATCCTTATTGCCAATTCCAACAGTTGTTTCAGTATTTCCAATATCAATTGCTATTAATTTTTTCATATCTCTATATCAATGTTGTCTATCAACCTTACATTTTCAACATAGGCTGCAGTTAATAACTTTAATTTCTTTGAGTATTTATTTGGATAATTAAAATTTTCTTCGTCGACTATTTCAAGATAGTCCAAATCAATTTCATTTTGATTAATTAAATTGATTCCTATTTCAATAGATTCTTCAAAACTTTTACCTAAATTTATTTCTTTAACCACATTTTTTAAAGATTTAAAAATATTTGCTGCATTTAATTTAGCATTTTGTGATAAAAGGTTATTTCGGCTACTCATAGCAAGCCCATTTTTATCTCGAAATATATCGCCTTCTATTATTTCAATATTTAAATCAAACCGATTAATCATGTCCTTAATTAAAAATAATTGTTGGGCATCTTTTTTCCCAAACACAGCATGGCTAGGTTTCACTAAATCAAACAGTCTATTTACAACAGTTAATACTCCTTCGAAATGGCCAGGCCTTGAAGCTCCCTCGAGAATAGATCCTACTTTACTAGGAGCAATAGAAGGGACTCCTTCATCAGGATAAACGTAGCTTTCCTGGGGCAGAAAAATAAAATCCACATCCCTACTTTCCAATAATTCAATATCTTGTTCAATCTCTATAGGATAATTTTTGAAATCTTCATCATTGTTGAATTGTCTTCTGTTTAAAAATATAGAAACTAATGTTTTTAAATTTGTTTCTTTTCCAATATCTACAAGTGATAGGTGGCCTTCATGTATTGCTCCCATTGTGGGAATAAAACAAATGTTTTCAGATAGGATGTCTTCGTTTATTGTGTTTATCACTTTTGTCATTATCGTGCCCTAAAATGGTGCCCGTACTTAAGATTTAATTTTACCAATATTAGTTATTTTTTGATCAAAAATTTTAAATCTAGATTTGTCTAAAGGCTTATTTAAAACCTCGTATAAAGGCTCAACAACAAAAAGTCTATTTTGCCAATCATAATGAGGGATAATTAAATCTTCTTCGTCAATCTCTTCACCTTTAAAAAAGATAATATCTATGTCTATCAACCTTGGTCCGTATCTAAAATTATTTTTTCTCCCCATTTGAGTTTCTAATTCCTTAATTTTTACCAGTAAATCTCTAGCTGTTTCTTGATATTCAATTTCAATAACAATATTGAAAAAATCATCTTGTTCTTTGTAAAGTAATGGTTCCGTTTTGTAGACTGATGAAATTTTTATTATTTTGGCAAAATTAGAAATGAATCTTACAGCATGAATTAAATTGTTTTCCTTATCACCAATATTTGAGCCCAAGGAGAGAAAAATACTATTTAAATTTTTCACAATAAGAAACCGAAATGCCCTCTGTTCTATCTTTTAAAATTGTATTTGGTTTATGAACTGTTACCTTAATTTCTTGTAACATAGAGACATTTTTTGCGTATTTAAATACAATTTGTTCAGAAATTTGTTTTGCCAAAGTTTCAATTAAATCATAGCTTTCTGTGTTTACGAATTTTATAACTAAATCAACAATTTCCTCATAATTAAGTGTTTTGTTAATATCGTCTTCAGAAAAATCAGAAATATTAATATCAATGTCTACCAAAAATTCTTGAAAGTTTTGTTTTTCGTAATCGTAAATTCCATGTTTTCCAGAACACTTTATTTTAGAAATATTTATGTCGAATGACATTATTTATGTTGTTGGAATAAGAGCTATAGCTTTTGGTGAAAGTGGTTTTTCTAATATTTTTTCTAGTATGGTTCTTGCCAAAATAGGATCGTCCAAAAGTTTAGAGTAAATTAAATAACCAGCGAGAATTCCAGGCACTTGTTCATCTAATAATTCTCGATGTATTAGAAGCTTTCGATCCTTATCTGATAAAGCTTCTTTAATTGCATCGAAAATAACATTTAGGGACTCTTTTGGAATGTCATCACTAAGCGGATAGTGATAAGTTCTAAAACCTACTTCTTGATAGTTTTTTAGATTAAAGTCTGAATCAAGTAGAGAAAAAATAGCATTAATGCCTTGTCCTTTTAGCCACTGAATTTCTTCTTCCCTCCTTATTTTACGAGGAGTAAGGCCACCACCGCCAATGCATTCGGAAACAGCTAGTTTTCCTTCAATTATCCAATGAAAATCATTGGGTTTTAAACCAGCCATTGTAACCTCCGTAAATTACATACTAGCTTAAATGTAAAACTAAGAAGCTATGTGTAGCCTGACCAAAGAAACGCCAGAGTCTATACAATGGTTATAAAGTTCTTCATCTGTCATATCTAAGTTTTGAGCAAATTTTTTCTTCGAATAACCCACAATTAATGGAAATCCAAAGGAAAAATATTCTAGATTTTTAAATAATTTTTGAGAGTCCTCCATTGATTTGCCAAACCCTAACCCTGGATCAATAGAAATTCTGTTTTTATCAACTCCATGAGAAATTAAATTTTCTATTTTTCCTTCTAAATGGTCTCTTACTTCTTTTATTACGTCTTTGTAATTCATTCTTTCTTGAATATCAGATGAATTTGGGTGCTTATGAACAAGAATAATCTTTGGAGATTTTTCAACAATTAATTGAATCATTTTAAAATCATTGAAACCACTAACATCGTTAACTATTTCAAAATTATTCTCTAAAGCATATCTGGCAATTTTATAGTCCATCGTATCAACCGATAATTTAAACTTTCCAAAATAATTAGATACAAAAAAATTAAGTCTTTTTAATTCTTGTTCATAACTTACTTCTTTAAAGCCTGGTTTAGTTGAAACTCCACCAACATCAAGAATTTTTATTTCCTTTTCTTCTGCTATTTTTAATAAAAATCCCAATCTCTCATTATTTTCAAAAATACCATCACCAGAAAATGAATCATTTGTAGAATTAACAATTCCAATTACTTTTTGGTTAACTGAATTTAAAAGATTATTCCAATCTGTCAATTTTAAGAAAAGTTTAAAAGTGCTTCGTTTCTTAAAGAAAAGTCTAATTCATACACACCTGTTGAGTACGTAGTTATGACTTCCTCTGATGAATTTTGAGAATTCAATAAATCAGAGCATAGATGTTTTGCAGACATTTTAACAAATACTCCATCGGCATCTAAAGTTTTATGTATGAAAGAGGCAATTTTCTCAGTTAACTTTTCTTGTAATGTTAAGTCATTTGAAAAGTGTCCAACAAGATCACTAAATTTTGATATTCCCAATATCTTCTTCTTTGGGAAAACAGCAATACTAGCTGAGCCGTGAAAAGGCATCATATGATGTTCACATAGGCTAATGTATGAAATTGCGTTTATATAAATTGGTTGATTGTGGGTGACTTCTTTTAGAGATTCGAAAAACAGCGTTTCGGCACCTTTATTAGACAATTTTTTTTGAACTTGATCTAAAAACTTAATGGATAAATTTTTTATTTCCTTGTCACTTTTATCAGTTATTTCTTTTAATAAGGAAAATAATGATTCCTGCGCCTGGATTAGGTTAGTTTGAACTTTGCTCATCAGGCAAGCCTTAAGCTTTTACCAGTACCCTGAATTTTAACTTTTTTAATAGTTTTAAATACTTCAGCAACTTCATCTTTATTAATAGTCTCTTTCTCTAATAATAAATTGACCATTGCATCCATTTGTTTTTTAAACTTCTTTAATATTTTTCCAGCAATTATGTGAGCGTCATTCAATAAATTTCTCACCTCGTCATCTATAGATGAGGCGACTTCGTCAGAATAGTCTTGTTGTCTTCCATAATCTCGACCTAGGAATACTTCGTTTGAACCTTTGCCATAAAGCATCGGTCCAAGTTTTTCACTCATACCAAACTCCATGACCATTCTTCTAGCAATATCTGTTGCTTTTTCAATATCGTTTGATGCTCCTGTAGTTGGATCTGCAAATATTAATTCCTCTGCAACTCTTCCTCCCATAAGCATTGCTAGTCTGTCCTTTAATTCAGCCTTAGATGAAAGATACTTTTCACTTTCGGGCAATGCCTGAGTATAGCCAAGTGCTCTTCCTCTTGGGATAATGGTAACTTTGTGAATTGGATCTGCATTTGGAAGCGCCCAGCCTACTAGAGCATGGCCAGTTTCATGATAAGCAATAATTAACTTTTCCTCTTCAGTCATTACTTGACTTTTCTTTTCTGGACCAGCCATAACTCTATCAATTGAATTTTCTATATCTGTAATACCAATAGATTTTTTATTTTTCCTTGCAGCTAGTAGTGCTGCTTCGTTTAATAAATTGGCAAGATCGGCACCTGTAAATCCTGGTGTTTGCTTAGCCAAAGTTTCAAAGTTGACATTTTTTGCTAATGGTTTATCTTTAGCGTGAACTTTTAGAATTTGAGTTCTTCCTGCCAAGTCAGGCCTGCCAACGATTACCTGTCTGTCAAATCTTCCCGGTCTTAATAAAGCTGGATCCAGAACGTCTGGCCTGTTAGTGGCTGCCATTAGTATTACACCTTGGTTAGCTTCAAAACCATCCATTTCAACAAGTAATTGATTTAAAGTTTGTTCTCTTTCGTCGTGTCCACCACCAAGACCAGCTCCCCTCATTCTTCCAACTGCATCAATTTCATCTATAAAAATGATTGCTGGAGATGATTCTTTTGCTTTTTTAAATAAATCTCTTACTCTACTAGCTCCAACCCCTACAAACATCTCGACAAAATCAGATCCTGAAATACTAAAAAATGGAACACCGGCTTCCCCAGCAACTGCTTTTGCAAGTAGGGTCTTACCTGTTCCTGGTGGACCTACAAGTAAAACTCCTTTGGGAATTTTTGCACCAAGTTTGTTAAATTTTTCTGGAGATTTCAAAAACTCTTTTATCTCTTCTAGTTCTTCTTTAGCTTCTTCAACACCTGCTACATCCTGAAATGTAACTTTTGGTGCTTCTTCATCGAGCTCCTTAGCCTTAGATTTACCAAATTGCATAATCTGATTTCCATTTGATCTAACTTGAGAAAACATATAGAACATAAATCCTGCGAGAAATAGCCAAGGCAAAAATGCAAAAACATAATCTTGAAACCCTGCAGGCTCTGTATCTGTATCTAAGACTATATCTTGATCGACTAAAAGTTGAAATACTTCTCCTTCAAAACCCTCTGGGTATTCTGTTTGATATAAGGTTTCATCATTTGCTTTTTTATATTCGACCATATTTGATTGTTCTTTTATTATGGCTTCTATTACTGAACCAGAGGTAATTTCATCTTTAAAAGCAGTAAAAGATTTGCTTTCAGGTGCATTAACTGTAGAGTTGTACTGCTGTACGCCAAGAAAGATAAGTAGTCCCAAAGCAAAATACATAAAAAATGACTTATTGTTATTTTTTTTATTAATTTCTTTTTTCTTATCCATCTTATTTAATTTAATACTCTTCGGTTTAAAAGCAATACTGACATTTAAGAGAGAACAGCCAAATAAGGCAATTCTCGATATTTTCCGTTGTAATCAAGACCATAACCCACCACAAATTCAGGGCCAATTTCAAATCCACTGTATTCGATTTCAATTGGATCTTTTGAAACTCCTTCTTTAACAAACATGCAAAAAAATTCAATATTTTTTGGATTTCTAGATTCAAGTAATTTTTTTAAGCTCGAAAGGGTTAATCCAGTATCATAAATATCTTCGACGATCAAAATATTTTTATTTGAAATGTCATACTCTAGGTCTTTAATTATCTTAATTTGTCCGGAGGATTCAGATCCGTAATAAGATTTAATACTCATGAAGTCAAAGGTAACATCAACCTCAAGTTGCTTCGCAAGATCGCTAACAACTATAAAAGCTCCTTTAAGAATGCCAACAACTACAAGTTCTTCACCTTTATACTTACTATTTATTAATTCTGCAATTTCCGAAATTTTGTTTTCTATTTCTTCTTGCGATATTAAAGTTTTAGAAATTTTCAATACTTACCTTTTCTGTAGAAGCACTTATTATAAATTTATCTTTTTGTGTTTCCAACCAGTTTCCTTCACTAGATTTTCTTATTCCTGGTATCCATAGAATAGTATCTTTCAGTTTAAGAACTGGCCAGACCTCTCTCAGTGACTTATTTACTCCGTATGATCGAAAAATTTCAGCAGCTTTTTGGTTATTACTTCCTGTTTTAAATAAATCTCCATCAGAAATTTCACTAAAATAAATTTCATCTTCTAGGTATTTTGGTAAAGATATAGACCAATTGTTTGAACTATCGATAGAATCGTATTTTTCGAAATTAAAAAAACCCTTTGGTTCTAGCAAAACTCCTCTACCCTTCCATTTTTCTTTATTCACAAAGATAAGAAGCCCACTATGAGTTGAAAGCTCCCAATTTTCAAAAAAACTTTTCCTAATATTTTTTTCAATGACAGAAAATATTTTTTTGATATCGGAATTTTGTAATCCGCTTTGTCCAATATATTGAGATATTGTTGATAACAGATAATATGATGCTGAGTTGTTTTTATCAATGAGTGAAATTGGAACTTCTATGTACCCTTTTGCGGTTTTGATGTACGAGATTAGATCTTTATCATTTTTTGTTAATTCATCTATTTCATAAATTAAACTTTGTATTTTATTATTCAAATCTCCTTTGAAATTCTTTTCAATGTTAGGAATAATTTCATTCCTTAACCAATTACGTAAAATTGAGTTATCTTTATTTGTAGAGTCTTCTAAAAAATTAATCTTTTTTTCCTGAGCATAATTAATGATTGAAGATTTTTTAATATCAATTAGTGGTCTTAAAATATTTTTTGTATCTTGTTTTATAGAAAGCAAGCCTTTAAGTCTTGTCCCTCTGAACAAATTTATCATAAAAGTTTCTACTCTATCATCATTGTGGTGTCCAAGTAAAAGAATCTCATCTTGTTGCATGTTATTAAATAATGCTTGGTACCTTGCATCTCTCATTTTTGTTTCTGATGAATCAGAATCTAACTGAGTATCTACATTCAAATGATCGATACCTAAATCTTTAGCGATAGTCTCGGCTGATTTTTGAAGTTTGTCTGAATCTTTTTGATTGTGATTAACAAAAACACTCCTGACATTTGATGTATAAGAATGCACTATATGGAGCAGAACTGAGCTGTCAATACCTCCACTTAAAGCAACAACATAGCTTTGATTTGGATCAAGCAAATTATTAATTCTATTTTCAATTTCAGTCATTACAAGAAGACTAATTTATTTTTCTATAACTTTGTATCTTTTTCTTGTTACTTGTCTGAAGTACTGGATGACATTGCCAAGAATCACCAGAGTAGCTATCGCAACAGTAGTTGGAATTAAAAATCTGTAAGTCCAAGCTACATCCTCTATCTGCTCTGGTGGTTCCTCTATAACTATTGCAGGTACCGGAAGGTTCTCATTCATTGTTCCCTGTTGGGTTTCATTCTCCTCAACATGATCATCAGCAAATGCAGAGATTGCTGGTGTCATGACTAAAAACAAACCAAGTACAAATGCAAATTTTTTCACAATATGAGACTAGTAAAAGTTTAAAAAAATATAAAGATTTTAAAAATTAATATTTAGTTGATATTTTGAAGAAAACTTATTTAATTCATCTGAGTTAAGTTGAGATAGTGAATATTTTTCTATTTTATTAGGCACTTTAACGTCCAACCTCAAAGTAGTAAGGCTTTTAAATAACTTAAGCAATTCATAGTTTTCAAATATTGTGTTTGCATGCCTTTCTCCACTTCTAATATTTTTTTTCCAGATGTTTAAATTTTGATAAATGTTTTCAATGCTTTCATACCCTTGAAGTAACTGCGACGCAGTCTTTTCACCAATACCATTCATACCTGGAATGCCATCAGAAGAATCACCAACAAGTGCTAGAAAATCTGGTATTTGATGAGGATGTACTCCAAATTTTTTAAAAACATCATCTCCTGTTGTAAAAGATTTATACCTAGTGGAGTACATCGAAATATTTTCGACACTTAGACATTGCATTAGATCTTTATCCAATGAACCAATAATAATTTTTACATTTTCATTTTTAAATAGCTCACATACAGACGCAATGGCGTCATCTGCTTCGTAATGGTCCATTGATAATAATGTGAGCCCAAGTAATTCTGTAACTTTTTCAGCCAAAGGAAACTGATCTAATATTTCTTTATCTATATTTCTACTAGATTTGTAATCGTTATAAATTTCATTTCTAAAAGATTCCACCTTTGAATCGAATGCAACACCTATATACTCATATTTTTTTCTTAAGGATTGCAGGTGGTTTATATATCCTTTTAGTGCACCTACTTCTTTTCCATTTTTTGTCTTCCTGCTTGGATAACCAAAATGTGCTCTGAAGAGCTCGTAAGTACCATCAACTAGGTAGAATTCCATATTTAAATTTTAATTTCCATTTATTTTCACTGCAAAAAGCAAAAATCCCGATTGATCTTGCGACCCTTCGGGATTTTCTGTTCTATCTTCTTTTCTATCTTGCGATTTCTTTTCCGATAGTGTTCTATAAATATACGTTAGTTTTTGTTCTTGTGCAAGAAAATTACTAATGTATTTTTCGCGAGGTTATAAGAAGTTTTTAAGAATGTCTTCAAACAATTCAGGTTCTAATAAAAATGAATCGTGTCCTTTTGTTGAATTAATAGTTGTATATGTGGTTTTAATTTCATGATTATTTAAAATTTCTAAAAATTCTTTTTGTTCATCAGGATAAAAACAAACATCAGAGTCTACCGAAATTACTAATGTTTCAATATCTTTTAGATTATTTAATTCTTCTTGTTCAAATTTAAAATTTTGCCAACCCCTAATAATCGATAGGTATGATTCTGGTGTAAATCTTTCTATAAACTTTTCACCTTGATGCATCATGTATGACTCTTGAGGTGTAGAAAGAAATCCTTTTAATAAATCATCATCATATAAGGTTTCATTTTTTGCTCTATTGGAGAGCAACTCAAGAGATATATATGTTTTATGAGCAATCATTCTTGCAAGTGATAAATATTCAATATTACGATTATTTGATTCTCTTCCTAATTCTAAAATATATGCCTGTTCAAGATTATGTAGGGTTTGGAGTGTAGAAAGCTTATATCCACTTGAAATAGAAATAAGTTTTTTTACATATTCTGGGTACATTGTACAAAACTGAAGAGCCATTAACCCACCTATGGAGGGACCCACAACAGCTTCTAAGGATTTGACATTTAAATAATCTAAAAGTAATTTTTGTGATATCACAATATCTTTAAATGAAATTGGTGGAAAATCATAACCATACTTTTCATTTGTATTGTTGTTAGTAGAACCTGGCCCAGTAGAGCCGTAACAGCCTCCTAAGTAGTTTGCACATACAACAAAATATCTGTTTGTATCAATTATTTTATTTGGCCCTACAAAGCCATCCCACCACCCTGTTTCTAATTCTTCATTCCAAGGTATATCGAGATTGTCTGGTTGTTGATAGCTACCAGCCAGCATGTGACTTCCAGTAAGTGCATGAAAGATGAGTATTGCGTTATCTCTACTTTCTGAGAGTCTTCCCTCAGTTGTATATGCAATCTCTACATTCTCTAATAATTCACCTGAATCAAGTTTAAATTGTGGAATGTAAAACTTGCTAGAATTACTTTGTACTTTCAAGTGCTTGGGTTAAGTCTTCAATGATATCCTCAATATCTTCAATACCAATTGATAACCTAACAAGTTCAGGTGGTGCACCTGCTGCAACAAGTTGCTCATCGTCAAGTTGTGAGTGTGTAGTAGAAGCTGGGTGTATAGCTAGAGATCTAGTATCTCCAACATTTGCAACGTGTCTGAACATTTTAAGGTTGTCTATAAACTTCTGACCAGCATCTTTTCCACCTTTAATACCAAACACAACCATTGTTCCACCTGTGCCTTTGAGATATTTTTCTGATAACTCATAAGCCGGATCGTCTTTCAATCCCGGAAATCTTACCCATTCAACTAATTCATGATTTGATAAATACTCTGCTGCTTTTCTTGCGTTTTCACAGTGTCGTTCCATTCTAAGAGCTAATGTTTCAAGACCACTCAAAACTTCAAAAGCAGTTTCAGGGCCCATATTTGCTCCGAGATTTCTAAGAGGAACTGTCCTCAGCCTTAATGAATAAGCAACATTTCCTAAATCACCTAAGTCATGACCCCATCTCATACCGCCGTAGCTAGTATCTGGCTTGTCATACAAAGGAAAGTTTCCATTACCCCAGTCAAAACCTCCCTTTTCAATTACTGCGCCAGCAATAACCCTTCCATGGCCAGACATCCATTTTGTTAATGAGTAAACAACAATATCTGCTCCATATTCAAAGGGCTTTAATATAGCTGAAGTGGTAAATGTTGCATCAACAATTAATGGTATTCCTTTCGAATGTGCGATCTCAGATAGAGCTGATATGTCAGCAACAACTAAACCTGGGTTTGTTATTGTTTCACAATATATAGCTCTAGTTTTGTCGTCGATTGCATTTTTAACTGCTGCTAAATCAGTAATATCAACTTTTTTTGAATCAATACCGTATTCAGGAAGAATATTATCAAACATTGTATAAGTTCCACCATAAAGTTGGTTGGCGGTAACAAAATTATCCCCTTGACTCATAATATTTATAAGTGAATACATTACAGCAGATGTTCCTGATGAAAGAGCAACACACATAGCCCCCTCTTCTAGTGCGGTTAGCCTGGCTTCAAGTGCTCCAACTGTTGGATTGCCTAGTCTAGAATATATATTTCCAAACTCTTTTAAACCAAATAAATTTGCAGCATGCTCTGTATTGTTAAATTGATATGCTGTTGTTTTATAAATAGGAACAGTTATGGAACCTTCTGCATCTGCATCTGAATCCCAACCTGCATGTATTAGCTTTGAATTAAATTTCATTGTTTCTCCTTTTATTTGGAGAAGGACTTTGACTACTTAGTTGCATTGCTGCCACATTTTCAAGCACCTTGGATAGTCATCCAGGTTGCCGAGGTCTTAACCTTCTCTGTATGCTTATAAAATTATATCAAATAATTTAAATTTGACTAAATATTTTCTATTTTTTCCCAATTCCTATCAGCATGTCCGAAATGAGAAAATAAAGTATCTTTTCTGTAATCGACGCTTGTTAGATTTAATCTATCAATAATTGCCCCTGGTTTCATATCAAACTTATCAACAAAATCATTTAATTTACCCTCTTCAACTTTGAGTGTGCCGAAAGTTTCTATTGTAAGTTCGTAAGGCTCTGCTTTGCCTATTGCATACGAAACTCTAACTAAGCAATCGTCTGCTAATTTATGTGCAACAATATTTTTCGCTAAATGTCTGGCAGCATAGGCAGCTGATCTATCAACTTTACTTGGGTCTTTTCCCGAGAATGCCCCTCCACCCACTGGTACTGATGGGCCATAAGCATCAACGACTATCTTTCGACCAGTAAGTCCTGTGTCACCAGCCGGACCTCCTTTGACAAATGATCCTGATGGGTTCAAATCTAACTCAAATTCAGATTCAACATTATTAGAAACAATATCAGAAACTTCTTGAAATAGTTTTTCCATATCAATGGCTTTGTTGTGTTGTGTAGACACTACAACTTTTGTTTTTTCTCCTCCGCTAGTTACTTGTACTTTTGAATCAAGATCAAGCATCTCATCTGAATTTTGAAGATCCCAAAGCGATTTTTGTATATTTCTGGACATATCAAATGTTGGTGGCATAAATGATTTTGTTTTATTAGTTGCAAACCCTACCATTATTCCTTGATCTCCAGCACCTTGGTCCTTATCATCTTCAACAGCTGCGCGAATTTCCTCAGATTGTGGTGTTAATTCGTTATAAATAGATAGATTATCTAAATCAAAATCTTCAAAGCTAGTTTTGATAGTTTTGTTAAGTGCTTCTTTAACAATTGTAAGAACATCATCAGTAGTTATTTCTGCAATTTCACTAATTTCTCCACCTACAAGTACTAGTCCACCATTCTTTGTTCCAGTGAGAAAAGTCTCTACTGCAACTCTTGACGAACTGTTGTTTTGTAAGGCTTTTGTTAAAACATAATCAGAAATTAAGTCTGCAATTTTGTCAGGATGTCCGGGTGAAACTGTTTCAGCGGTTACGTATTTTGACAATTAAATTCTCCTTTTTTAATAATTAGGGATTGGAACGCCATTTTTTGTTGTATAACCACATCAAAAAGCACCTTAGTTGGCAACTAGGTTGCTGAGGATTTCCTCTCTCTATGCATTAAATATGGTAATTAAAATAAAATGTTTTTCAATCAGTAGACAAAAAAACTTTAAATAATTCTCTAGCTAACCTTTAACTATGATTACTGATACTAGAAAAATATTTGGTCTGTTACTATCAGTTGGTTTTTCATCGATTGGTTTCATAGCAGCAATCACTGTAACAGTATTGGCTGCAAGAGAGGTATCAAACAATCCGTTATTTCTAGGGTTCCCAAACGCCGTTGGTGTTGGTGGAGCGTTTCTTGGAACCCAAATGTTCTATAAAATTTCAAAAAAATATTCCAGACTTGCTGCTTTGTCCTTGACATTTTTTATAGGTGCTCTTGGAAGTGTTGTGTTATTTTACAGTCTAATTATTGACTCGTTTACTTTATTGATGCTTGGCGCACTAATTCTCGGATTTGGACAATCTGCAACACTTCAATCTAGGTATGCTGCTTCATTTGTAGCAAGTGAAAAATTTAAAGCTACAGCACTATCGCTTGCAGTTTGGTTTTCCGTTTTTGGTTCAGTTTTTGGACCAAGATTGGTTAGTGTCTACTCTGATTATTTTTACAATTTTTTTAACTCTGAATTAATTGTTGGTTATATAGTCGCAATGGTTGGTATGCTTTTTGCTTCTGCATCAGTTTTGACGTTTACTTCTTCAAACAGTTCACTCCGAGAATCAGCAGAAGTAGAGGAAGTTGCAGAGAAAGCAATTGAAACAAAAAAAGATGGAAATATTTTGACCCTTCTTCTTGTTCTAAATCATTTCACAATGGTAGTAATTATGTCAGCAACACCTCTTCATGTTCAAGATATTGGTGAAACAGTTGAATTAGTTGGAGTAATTATTAGTTACCACACACTTGGAATGTTTTTGTTTTCACCTATATTAGGAAATTATGTTGACAAATATGGATACAAAAATTTTACCTATATCGGAACTGTAATTTTATTTATAAGTTGTTTAATTACATTTATAAATTCTGGACCACTTGCATTAAAAATAGGTCTTTATTTGCTTGGACTAGGTTGGAATTTCAATTACGTGGCAATCAGTGCAGCTATTTCAAAATTTTCAATCAAATTTAAGACACCTTTAAATATTCGAAGCGATTCTTATGTGTTCCTTGGAAGTTTTACAGCTCATACAACCTTAGGACTCTCTTATTTTTTAATTGGATATAGAGGGTTGGTGACTGTAGGAATGCTTGTGAGCATGTATTTGTTTTTAAATTTAAATAAGTTAAAAAAACTAGATATTGACTGAATGAATGCTGATTTCACCTCAGAAGAAAAATTTCTAATTGAAAGAGATAAAGTTTTATCAAAAATAATTAAAACTAATGGACCCATAAAATTTTCAAAAAGTAAAAAAGATCCTTTTGATACTTTTGTAGACATCATTATTTCACAATTCATCTCTACCCTGGCTGCCAAGAGTATTAAGGAAAAAATGTTGGAAAATTTTAACGAAAATAAATTTAAAGTAGAAAACTTTGAAAAACTTAGCGTTATACAAATTAAAAATTTAGGATTAAGTCTTAACAAAGCTAAATCAATTAAATCAGTGATCAGTTGGCTTGAAATGCAATCAGTGAAAAATTTTTTTAATCTCACTCAGGTGGAAAGAGAAAAGTCATTGTTAAAAATTTTTGGAATAGGTCCTTGGAGTGTTGATATGTTTGAAATGTTTTGCATTCGCAATAAGAATATTTTTTCCTATGGAGATGCTGCTTTAAGACAAGCAATGATTCAGCTTAAAATGGTTGACAAAGATGCGACTCAAAAACAATTCGAAAACTATGCAGAAAAATGGAGTCCATACAAAACCCATGCTTGTTTACATTTGTGGGAGATGATTGAGTCTTAAATAGTTACTTTAACGTCGTCAATTGGGTGAGGAATTGGAGTAGGTCTAATATTTAAACTTTTGTCAATAGAAGGCTGCTCAACATTCTGAACGTATTTATAAATTACATTTTTAAACATATAGCTAGCAAAAAATTTTCCAATACAAGTGTGCGCTCCACCAGCAAAAGGGAAATAAGCCTTATTAGAATAAGCTGGATCTATAAACCTATACGGATCAAATACTGATGGATTATCCCAATACCTTTCATCATGGTGTAATAACAAAGGACTTATAGTTAAATAAGTACCACCGTCTACGTTGTAGCCTCCAATTTTTGTATCTCTCATAACTCTTCTTATTGAAAATGGCACTGGTGGGTAGTATCTGATTGCTTCTTGAAAAATTGATTCCGCGAAATTTCCATTTTTAAGTGACGAAATATCCAGTGGATCAATTTCTGAAGCTTCTTGGCGAAGATCATTTAAAAAATCTGGATTTTTTGAGAGATTATAAATTGAATTGGTAAGTGTTATGGTCGTTGTGTCATGAGCTGCAAGTAGTAAAAAAATCATATGTTCTGCTATTTCGTGATTGCTAAGCCCAGCATCTCCCTTATTTGTGTTTACTAATTCTGCAAAAAGTGTTTTTTTACTTTCTGCATCAATCATTTGTGACTTTGACTCAAAATAATCAAGTAGGTATTCTCTTGCCTTGAGTCCTTTTTTCAGCTTTGTAAATGGAAGAGGCCATCGAACAGCTGATGTTGCGGACGCAATAGAGTCCATAAAAAGATTGTTTAACTTTTGAGATTCGTTATTTTTTACATCAAGAAAAAATAAACTCAAAGATATATCGAACATTAATTGTTTTATGGATTCATACAAATTAAAGGATGTTTGAGTTTTAATGTTCTCTACCCAACTATCAATAATTGGTTGAATGATTGAAAGATAATTATAAATTGCATCGTGCCTGAAAGAATCTTGTAGAAGAGTTCGATGATATTTATGATCATCAAAGTCTCTAAGCATAAGTCCGTTTTCAAATGTTGGACCAAGGGTGACTGCCCACCCTTCTTTAGAAGAAAAATTGTCATCCTTATCTAGAAAGACTTCCTTTGTAATTTCTGGAGTCAAAAGAACTATAAAATTTTCGTTTAGCAATGAAATCTGAAATATATCTCCATATTTTTTCTGCTTTTCAGCTGTAAAATTTAGCGCATTTCTTTGAAATGGTATAGAGTGGCCAATTATTGGTAAACCAGGAACTTTAGGTATTTCCATGTTTGTATTTTACAACTAATTAAAGTGGTTGGAAAGATTGATCGGCAAATTATAAAATAAACTCATCTAAATCATTACCAACAATTATTTCACCATCGTAATACTTAGAAATTTCAGCTTTTAGAGTTTCCTGATCAAATACTGGTGGAACGAAATGATTTAATATTAGCTTTTTTACATTGGCTGCTTGAGCTAAAGTTCCAACATCTTTTGGTGTGGAATGATACTCTTTTACATTCACTAATGTGTCTTGTGTCATTCTTTTATCATCAAAATTAAGACTTACAAAAACCTCATGGACTAAATAATCTGCATCTTCAGAAGCTTTTTCCAAATTTATACTGTAGCGCGTGTCTCCTGAATAAGTTATTTTTTTATCATCTACAAATACTTGATACCCATATGCTGGCTCAACAGGCTGATGTTGTACTTCTATACTTCTTATTTTTATACCCATTGATTCATAAATAAATTCTTTATCAATTTCACTAATATCAATATCTAAACCTACATGATTAGGTCTTTTCTCCCAGTCAACTCTCAGATTTAATTCATCTGCAAATGCATCAACAGTTTTATCAAAAAACTTTTTTATACCCTTTGGTCCAACAAGTTTAAATGGCTTAGTTCTTCCAGTGTGCCACCCTGAAATATAAAGTTGATATAAGTCAACAATATGGTCTGAGTGAAGATGGGTGATTAAAATGATATCTATTTCTGATGGAGCTAACCCAAACTCACTCAATCTTTGTGTTACTCCAGAGCCAGCATCTATCAATATGTTGTATTTTTCTGTAGAGATTAACGTGCTTGGACCATAGCGAATATGGCTTGGGCTAGGGCAGCCTGTGCCAAGTAAAACAATCCTATTCATTTGTACCTGAATTTATTGTTAGGTTGCTTAATACTATTTGAGGTCTCATGCCCGAACTTATCTCCTGCATTGCAGTTTCAAGTTTTAGAATAAAATCAAAATAATCTTGATCAAGGTTTTCTTGGATAATTAAAGAACTTCCTAGGTAGGTAAGACTTTCTATTAAAACTGAGTTTTGAGTTATGTTTCTGGTTTCATCAAAATTGGATACGAATTCATTAATTGTATTAAGAAAAATTTGGTTGCGTTTTATTCTTTCTGATTGAGTTTCATTAATTTCCTTAAGATCCTGTGTAGCGTCTTGTAATTTTTCAACGAAGATTTTTTCTATATTCAAATTTAAATATGTGCCATCTAAAAATTTTTCGAAATCTAAAGTTGAAAAATCAAATTTAATTTCATTTTCAGATTCAAGAAATATTGTCCTACATCTACTTTTTATCGTAGATAAAATTGTATTTTGAGAATCGTCTCTTGCATGTGACCAAAACTTACCTGAAGATAAAATTATAAAAATACTTCTACTCGAAGGCTCTTCGATAGTTTTAAGTAATGCATTTGATGCTTCTTCGGTTAATGACTTTACGGGAGGAAAAATTACTACTTTATATTTACCCTCAATTGGTGAGAGACTGTCTTTATTAATAACATCTCTAATATCCTCAACTCCTAAAGTGTTTAGATTTTCAGAATCTATAATCTTTATATCGGGGTGTTCAGCATAATCTTTTGAATCAAAAGCTAATAACATTGCAAACATTTTTGCTTGTTTAACTAACTCAGATGAATAATTGGAAAATAACAAATAAGAGTGAAATGGAGATTCTACTTCTTGTAATAATTTTTTATTTACTGTTGTCAATTTCTAACCAGTTACAAATGGCCTCTATATTTCCTTCGATATTGTTTTCTGCATTTAAAATTAAAAAGCTATCTTTAAACTCTTTTGCAAGTTTTAAATATCCTTTACGCACTTTTTGAAAAAATTCAACTTTATCGCTTCCAATCCTGTCTGCTACTTGTTGTCTTGAAAGTGAAACTTCTGGATCTATATCAAGAAGAACAACTCTTTCAGGCCATTTGGATTGTATTGAGACATCGTTTAATTGATATATTTTTTCATATCCAAGACCCCTTCCTTCTCCTTGATATGCAACCGAAGAATACGCGCTTCTATCTGACAAAACTACAACACCATTATTAAGAGATGGGAGAACTACTTCTTCAATCAACTGAGATCTTTGAGCACAAAATAAGAGTGCTTCAGCCAGTGGATTTACTTGATAGTCGTGACTTAATAATAACTCTCTAATACCCTCTCCTACTGATGTTCCACCAGGTTCTCTCACAATTGTATGTTCTTTGTTTTGAGAGTTTAAGATAACTGAAAGATTTTCAATAATGCTAGTTTTACCAGATCCATCAATTCCCTCAAAGGCTATGTAATTAGAATTCATAATGGCTCATCCTCATTGCTCTCAAGATTTAATCTTAACTTGTTAAAATTTGAATTTTCAAACCCAAATTCTCTTATAATTTTTTTATATCCTCTTATAAAAGTCATAAGTCCAGAAAATAATATAAAGTAGGAACTTAATCTAAGTACCAATAAAACTCCATCTACCTCAAAGTAGTTGTTTGCGAAGCTTGCGAAGAAACCAGAAATAAAAACTGAAACCAACAGGGATAATCTCCCAATTGTATAAAAATTACCAAAAACTCTACCTCGAAGATTTTCAGAAGTTGTGCTTTGTAAATAACTAATGGTTAGTAAATAAACGGAGCCTGAACCAATACCAGAAATAAATATAAAAAATAAAATAGTAGAAAACTCATAAGAGTTAAAGGCAAACAGCAAGGAAAGCCCGGTGATAATCATACTGATGCCAATAAAAAAAGGCACTCTATTAAACGTGGTTACAAAATAACTCAAAATTACCATTATGAATACAATTCCAAAACCAAATGAAGCAATCATGAAACCAAATGAGCTCTGAGTAAATTTGAGAGATTGTGTAAGGTATGAGCTCCCCAAAACAAACAATGCTCCAGCGCCAATAAGACTAAGAGATATAGATGTTGTTACAGTCCTAAGTTCTTTATTTTTAAAAAAATAATTTATTCCTTCTTTTAGGTCTGAAAGAGCATTGTTTTGAGTTGTGGTTCCAACACTTAGAGAACTGGTTTTTAAGGAGAATAACAAAATAGTTGACATGAAAAATGTTAATGAATCTACCAAAAACACAACTGAACCACTCCAGCCATTGCCAAATGAAACTATTGATTCTATAAATTTTGCATCAGAAAAAAATCCAAATAGTAGAGAAGCCAAAGGAAGGGATGCATAGGTTCCTACAACAAATAGTGAATTTGCTTTAACTAAGTAATTATTTTCTACTAACTCTGGAACAATTGCCTCTCTTGAAGGCTGCCTGATTAATGAAAAGATTTCAGCAATAAAGTTTATTAAAAATAATTGAAAAAGAGTTGTAGTAAAAAATAATCCTAAAACAATAACCATCCTTACTAAATCACAAACAATCATTACATTTTTTTTATTGAATCTATCTGCTAATAGGCCGGCAAATGAAGACATAAATGCAGGAATTATTCTGGCTACAACAGGGACTACAGCAGTTAATTCAGAATTTCCTTCAGTTGTACCCAAATAACTAGCAAGTGCTACGGATGCAAAGAGTGTTGCCCAGTCACCAAAACTAGAAAGAGTGCCTGACCACCATAAAATAGAGAAGGGTGATCTTGAAAATATTTTTACTGATTTCATTTCTTTTCTTTAATCCTAATAATATTTAAAAATACTTTTTTTCTTAAATACTGTACATATGAACAAAATAGTGTTATCAATAAGAACATGTCAAAGCCTTTAGTAATTGTTGAGTCACCAACAAAAGTTAAAACTATATCGAAAATTTTAGGACCTAACTATATAGTAAAGTCAAGTGTTGGTCATATAAGAGATCTTCCTAGAAATACAAAATCTATACCTTCTAAATTTGATAGTAAGAAAATTTTATGGGGGGCAGTTAAGCCTGAGAAATTTGAAAACATATATGTCATACCTGAAGACAGAAAAAAAATAGTAAGTGAACTCAAAGAAATAGCTGATACAGCTCCAGAAGTTTACTTAGCAACTGACGATGATAGAGAGGGTGAAGCAATTGCTTACCATTTAAAAGAAGCGCTTGAAATTAAAGGTGAGCCGAAAAGAATTAAATTTAATGAAATAACTGAATCAGCAGTGACAAAAGCGATGAGCAATCCTGACACAATTGATGTAGGTAAGTTTAAATCTTATGAAGCCAGGAGAACCCTAGACAGAATGATTGGTTATGAAATTTCTCCAAAAGTTAGAGATTTGGGTGGTGCTTTTATATCGACAGGTAGAGTTCAAGGACCAGCAATAAGGCTTATTGTTGAGAGAGAAGAAGAGAGAATAAAATTTGTTAAATCTTTATATTTTGAAATTAAAGCAAGTTGTGAAAGTAATGAAGTTAACTTTGATGCTAATTTAAAAAAAGTTGGTGAAAAGAGAATTGCAACATCAGCTGACTTTAACGATAAAGGTGAAAAAACAAATAAAGATAAAAAGTATCTTGATAAAAATGATGCTGAGAAAATTGTAGAGATATTAACTAATTCGATTGCAAAAATTTCAAATATAAAAGAATCTTCAAGAAGCGGAAAGCCTCCAAAACCTTTTAAAACTACAAGTTTACAAACTTCTGCGAGAAGCAATCTAGGCTTTCAACCTAAAAAAACAATGGGAATTGCCCAAAGACTTTATCAAGAGGGATTAATTACATATATGAGAACAGACTCTATAAGGCTCTCTGATAATGCAATCAAAGCTTCCCGGGATTATATTTCTGAAAATTTTTCAACCAAACACCTTCCCCCTCAACCAAACTTATATGGTGATACTAAAAATGCCCAAGCAGCTCATGAGGCAATAAGACCTTCTGGAGATAAATTTATCACACCTGAAGAATTGCTAGCAACTCATAAAGAAGATAGCGATGAATACAAGTTATATAAATTAATTTTTAATACCACAGTAGCCTCACAAATGACTGACGCTCAGGGAATAACTAAAACAATTGAAATAGAAGTTACAGATCCTCAATATTCTTCGCTGACACTTAGCATCTCTGGAACTACATGGACATTTGGTGGTTATAGAGATTTAATAAAAGATGCTACTGAAAAGTCTCAAGAATTACCAGACTTAAAAGAAAATGATGAGGTGTCTATTGTTTCTGCTGAAAAAGAAGAAAAATTTACAAATCCACCAAATAGATATTCGTCCACTTCACTAATTAACAAGCTAGAAGAGCTTGGAATAGGAAGACCTTCAACCTACGTCTCCATTATTGAAAGTATTACATCTGTTTTCATAAATGCTGAATCTAGTTTAAAACCTAGAATTTTAGCTATGGCATTTATTAATAATTTCATGAAACCACACTTTAATCAATATATTGATTATGAGTTTTCAAAATCTATGGAAGATGATCTTGATAAAATCTTAGAAAGTAGAGATCCAGAAAAATCTAAAATTGAATTTTTAGAAAACTCATTTAATACAATTAATAATCATGTTGAACATTATGGTGTGCAAGACCCTCTTTTACTTACTACTGTAAATCTTCCATTTGAATCTAGATACGTAGTTAAAACTGGAAGAATACAAGGTAAAATTCCTTACCCTTATCTGTTAAGAGACGATGATTTTAAGGTTGGTCTTCCACCAGAAATTTCACTTGAAGAAATAGAGAATGAATACATCAAAGAATTAGAAAGTCATCAAGAAGAAAGCCTAAAAAAAGAACGTGTAGTTTCAAAATGTAATCTTTGTTCTGCTTCGATATTCATAAAACTAGGACCTAATGGAGGTTTCTATATTCAGCATGGTGAAAAACAAAAAGGTGTTAGACAAGCGAAATGTGAATTCAAAAACCTTATTGGTCCAATATTTGAAGGTGAAGATCCTGATACCTTAACTAAAGAACAATGTATCGAAAGATTTTCTTTATCTGCAAAAAACCCAAGAAAAGTAGTTGAGGTTGGTGATTGGACATATTCTTCAGCTGTGGGTCCCTATGGTGGATATGCAATGAAACAAAAAAATAGAACTGTCTTTGATAAAGAAGAGCTGCAAGCTTTATCGAAAGATGAACTTAGAGAATTGCTAGATGATGAAAAAAATAAAGCTATTTCAAATTATTTAGGTGGAGAAATTCTTAAAATTCCGAAAAGTGCAACAAAAAATAAAATAATTGAAATGATAAACAATCACTACTTATTAGATGAAAAGTATATTAAGAAACTATCTAAAGAACACTTGGTTGGTTTAGCTAAATCTCTTGATATTGTTTTCTATAGAGGAAGATTTAGAATGAAGCCAGAAGATGCTACAAAAGATAATCTTGTCAATAAAATCCTCATTGAGAAAAAAAATAAACCTTTAGAAAATCCTCGAGATGCTTTAACTATTGAAAAAGAGGCAATAATGTCTCTTTTTGGAGATAGTGTAGAAGTCTAAATTTCAGAAGTAAATATATTTGTAGTTTTTTCCCAGGAAAAGTTATCTTCAACAAAAATTTTTGATTGCTTACCAAATTGTTCAATCTCATTAGGATTATCATTAAAATACTTTACGCCATCATATATGTCTTGTCTAGAACCAACAATGAAACCGGTTTTTCCAGGAATAATAGTTTCAAAAGCTCCACCAGAACTGCCAACTAAAATAGGCAAGCCAAAACTGCCTGCCTCCAAGTAAACAAGACCCAGGCCTTCAAATTCTCTTCCAAAAAATCTAGATTTGGCTGGCATTACGAATATATCAAGTTCCTTATAAAAGTTTGATAATGAATGTTCTTCTTCATCGCTATAAAATTTAATATTTGGGGATGAGACTTGGCTCAATTTTTTTAAATATTTCTCTAACTTTCCATACCCAAAGATCTTCAGGTCAACATTAACTCCGTCCATTTTTAATTCATGCAAAGCATCTATTACCCAATCAATTTTTTTTCTAGATACAAACCTACTGGCAACTCCAACTGTAAGGTTATCTTTAGTAGAGTAATCTTTTATGTACTCGTTTGGCTCTACCCCAGCACCAATTAAAACAATTTCCGTTTCGGAAATATCTTCTAGTTTTCTTGCGGTAAAGAAACTGACAGTAAATATTTTTTCTAGCGCATTAAAACTTCTTCTCAATATTTTTTTTAATACAGGAATTGAATTGATTATATTAAATTCAGCTCCGTGAACAATCATGTATTGTTTTTTCCCTAATTTTTCTAGTTGATTAACTAGTAGAAATTGTGGATTGCTTGAAGCATGTAAGATAAGTTCTATGTTTTTTTGATTAACAATATCGTTTATTTCACGTACGAATCTGTTTCCAGCAAAGATAAAACTATACTTAGATTTGATTACATTATCACCTTCAGCCCAATTGGGTGCATATATAAAGGTCTCAAAATCTAAATTTTCAGTAAAAGATTTAATATATGTAGAAATACCACCTTTCTTTGGTGAGTAATCATTTGTTATAACTAATGTTTTCATATCCTATTTTTCCTACATTATAAGACCAAAGAAAATATTTGTTATTTTTAGGCACCAAACATGAAACTCCAAGATTATTTGGGATTGTGAATGCTGATGCCGCTTTTGAATCCGGAGACTTTATTAATTTTGTAATTGCTGATTTAATAGTTCCTCCGTGACTTGCAATTAATAACTTTTTGTTTTCAAGATCGTTTATAAGATTTTCAACTCTTTTTCCTGCTTCATGTATTGACTCGCCATCAATGCCATATTTAGTTTTATGATTTATAAATAATGCTTCTATAAAGTTTTCTTGATACTTGTTTAGTATTTCAGAAGTTGTTAAGCCTTCCCATTGACCAAGATCCATCTCTGTCAACTCATCAAAAATTTTAATATTGTTTTCGGTGATTAAGGAAAGGGTTTGGTTTGCTCTTTTGTATGGAGAGGAAATGTAGAGATCATAATTTTTAAATAAATCTTTTAAAAGACTCGCCTCTTTTATTCCCGTTTCATTCAAAGGGTTGTCAATATGACCTTGCCAAATGCCTTCTATATTTGAATCAGTCTGTCCATGTCTGATAAAGGTTAGTGTATTATCTTTAGATTTAGCTGGAAAGTCTATATTCTCTTTCTTCAAATGAATAGAATCATTAAATTTATTCACCTGTGTAACTGTTTCTCTTTTCACAATTGTTGATATTGAAGTATTTGTTATATCTCCAATTGGAAAAGGATACTTGTTAAACCCTAATGTCAAACCAATGGCAGTTCCTATAAAAAATCCATGTGTAACAACAACAGTTTCTGAATCTTCTTCTGTCTGGTTAAAAATATACTCTAACTCGTACCTAACTCTCTCTTTAAATTCTTTTACCGCCTCACCATTAGGAAATTGAAAAGAGTCATTTTGCAATGATTGAAAAATTTCATGATTTGAAGTGTAGGTGTCTTTCACAGACTTTCCTGTAAAGTCGCCGACATTAACCTCTCTAAGATTATCCCTAAGCTCTGAAGAACTTGACAAAAATGAGGCTGTTTGAGATGCTCTTTTTAAATCGGAAGAGAAAACTTTTGTAAATCTACAGCTTATCCTTTCAGATAATAATTTAGATTGTTCCAGCCCTTTTTTATTTAAAGGTGTGTCAGTGTGACCTTGCCAAACATTTAGTGCATTCTGCTCAGTTTCACCATGTCTTATGAAATGAACTGTTTTCAATTAATTTAAAAAGCAGATGCAAATATAAGGCTCACAATTGTCATAACTTTTATAACAATATTCATTGCGGGACCAGAAGTGTCTTTAAATGGATCACCTATTGTATCGCCAATGACAGCAGCTTTATGTTCGTCAGAACCCTTACCTGCTCCACCACCAGCTTCAATATATTTTTTAGCATTATCCCAAGCCCCACCAGAGTTTGCCATAAATATTGCTAGGAGAAATCCAGTAACTAATGATCCAGCTAAGAAACCTCCAAGTGCCTCCTTATCCCAAAAACCAATTATCAACGGAAGAGCGATAGCTAAGCCTCCTGGTAGTAACATTTCTTTTAATGCAGCAGTTGTCGCTATATCTACACACTTTGTATAGTCGGGAACAACCCCTTCTTTACCTTCTCTCAAACCAGGAATTTCATTAAACTGTCGTCTAACCTCTTCGATCATTTTAAATGCTGCTCTTCCGACTGCGTTAATGGTCATTGCTGCAAACAAAAATGGAAACATACCTCCCAAAAATAAACCTAAAGTTACTTCTACCTCCGTAATGTCTAATTTTTCAATCCCTGCACTTTGTACAAAAGCTGAAAATAAAGCAAGTGCGGTAACCGCTGCTGAACCAATTGCAAATCCTTTTGCAATTGCTGCAGTTGTATTTCCTAGAGAGTCTAATTCATCAGTAGCTTCTCTTACTTCAGGAGGTAGATGTGCCATTTCAGCAATTCCACCAGCATTATCGGCAATTGGGCCATAAGCATCTACTGCTACAGTTATTCCTAAAGTAGATAAAACACCAATTGCTGCAATAGCAATACCATAAATTCCACCATCAGCACCTAATGCCCAGTCTCCTGCTGTGTAAGCACCATAAATTCCAAAAACAACTACAACAACTGAAAAAGCCGCTGATCGCATACCTTCAGATATACCTGATAGCACAAGAGTAGCTGGACCAGTCTTTGCTTGATCTGCGATATTTTTAACAATTGAATAGTGATCAGACGTAAACCATTCTGAAATTTGTCCTACTAATAACCCGACGCCGAGCCCAATAACTACTGAGAAAAATAATCCTATTGGATTTTCTGCATAATCAGCGAACATAAACTCACTAAGAAAATAAACACCAACAACAGTTAATATTGCCGCACTATAAGTGCCTCTATGAAGAGCCTGTGCTAGCTTTCCTTCTTTTGGAACAACTAAAAATGATGAGAGGATAGATGCCCCCATCCCTACTGTTCCTACAGCTAGTGGAAAAAGTAGTAAAGATGGAAGTACGCTTTGTCCAGCAAAAACAATTGCAGCATAAGCAAGCGGAGCAACAAGTGAACCTACATAGCTTTCAAACAGATCTGCACCCATTCCTGCAACGTCACCAACATTGTCTCCAACATTGTCAGCAATAGTTGCGGGGTTTCTTGGATCGTCCTCAGGAATTCCGGCTTCAACTTTACCAACCAAGTCTGCTCCTACATCTGCTGCTTTTGTATAAATTCCACCACCAACTCTTGCAAAAAGAGCTATTGATGAACCCCCAAGGCCTATTGCTGCTAATATGTCATATCCGTTTGGAAGATCTAGAACTTCAATAAATAAATAATATCCCAAAGCTACTCCTAGCAACCCCAAGCCTGCAACTGTGAAACCCATAACCGCTCCACCTCTAAATGCTACGGGTAGCGCTTTAAGAGTGCCACCGTCCCTTGCAGCTTCTGTAGTTCTTCCATTTGCTGCAGTTGCAATTCTCATACCTACAAACCCTGCTAATGAAGAAAGTAAAGCGCCTGCAACAAATGCCACAGATCCCCACGGATATCCCCATTCAGTAAGAGAGGAAATCAAGACAGCCAAAATTACGACAAAAACACTAATCCATGAATACATTCTTTTTAAAAAAGCCATTGAGCCTTGTCTAATGGCAGAAGAGAGCTCTTCTACTCTAGAGTCTGTTACTTTAATTGACAAAACTTTATTTGCATAAAAAGCTGCAAGCATTAAGCCAGCGGCAGCTGCAAGCATAGAATTAAATAGCATTAATATCCCCCTTAACGTGACTCATAATATGATACTAAAAATTTAATTTATTGGCCTATTTTTCCTACTCAACTACAGGTGATTCAAACCTACTATCATCATCTCTTTCTGATAATGGTACTTTTTGTAATATTCTATTCAATAATATAGGAGCTATTACAGTAGTGACTATTACCATCCATATAATTATTGAAATAATATCACCAGATATTACATCTGAAAGTGTTGTTGTGGCAACAGCAACAAATATAAGTCCAACTTCGCCTCTTGGTGACATTCCAATACCGATAAGAGAAGTGTTAAGGCCTTTGCCCATAGCCCCAAGCGCTGAAACGTATTTGCCAACAAATGCTAGCAAGCTTACCAACATTCCATATAAAAACACATCAAGAGAAGCCAAAGTTTGAATGTTTACTTCCGAACCAATGTACACAAAAAATATTGGAACAAGCAAAAAGTTTAGAGGTTTCATCTCTTCTCTGATTCTATGAGTCATTCCAGATTCACCAGCGACCACTCCTCCTGCAAAGGCTCCAACTATTGGGTGAAGTCCTACAAAATGAGCAGCTGCACCTAGCAACATTGCAAATATAAAACTACCAGTTACAAATGTTCCGGGTGATGGTATTTTTACAAAAAAATTAAATATTGGTTTTGAAAGTTTTCTTCCAACAAGTACTACTGCTAATAAAAAACCTATTGCCTTTGCACTGATCACTCCAAGGTCTACTAATGAGAAATCTCCTGAGCTTCCCAAAACTCCTGCAACAACAGTAAGAATTAATAAACCTAAAATATCATCTACAACTGCTGCTCCAATAATTGTTTTTGCTTCTCTTGATTTTAAAGCACCTAAATCTCCAAACACTCTAGCAGTAATACCTACTGAGGTTGCAGTCATTGCTGCACCTACGAATAAAGCTACTCCGAACTGATCTTCTCCACCTAAATTGAGTGCATAGATTGAACCAAAGCCCAAAGCAAACGGTGCTACAACACCTATCAATGCTACAAGTAGAGAGGTTGAGCCCAGTTCTATAAACTCATCTAAATTAGTTTCTAGTCCTACTTCAAACAACAAAAGGACTACACCAATCTCTGCTAATGTTGATACAACATCTCCAGATTCAAAATGTGGAAGAAGGCCTAGTCCGTAATAACCAATAATGATTCCGATGACTAACTCGCCTATTACCGCAGGTTGATTAATTCTTCTCATTAATTCCGCACCGAACTTAGCGGCTACTAATATAATCGCTATTTCTAAAAACTTTTCAATAATTGTTTCCATGATGTTTTATTCTAAATGAGCAGAGATTAAATGATAAGAAAATAGAAATATGAAAAAAGAATCAAATAAAAACTTTAACTTATTATTAATTGCATCAACTTTTAGTAATCTTGCAGATGGTATAGCGGGATTTGCTTATCCATGGTTGTTCTCGCTTTTAACAAGAGATCCCCTTTTAATTTCAATTGTCTCCGTATTAGTTAACTTACCTCGTTTAATTTTTGTTTTATTTGCGGGAGTAATTGCAGATAAATTTAATCGTCAGAAAATTCTAATGTACACAAGGTTGGGTCAAGTCTTTTTAACTTCGATATTTATAGTTCTAATTTATTTGAATTTAGATAACATACCAAAAGAAGTACAGTTTAACGAGCCTCAATTTGAATCAAAATTTTTAATAATATCAGCTGCATATTTACTGGCATTCATGTTTGGGTTGCTAGAGGTAACAAGAGATAATGCTGCTCAAGCATTCCTGCCACAAATAGTGTCTAAAGATAATTTACCTAAAGCAAATGGAAGATTATTTGGAATTGAAATAGTAACTAATAACTTTCTTGGAACGCCTGTTGGTGGTTTTTTAATTGGCTTAAGTTTAATAACACCTTTCATATTCGACACTCTATTAATGCTGGTATCTGTTTTTTTCATAACTGGAATAAAAGGTAAATTTGAAAGGCCTGAAGATATTAATAAAGATCAAAATACATCAGAAATGATTAAAGAAGGAGTGGAGTGGCTTAAAAATAATACGTTATTAAAAAGGTTGGCTATTTACACCGGGATTGCAAATTTTTTTGGCTCAATGCAATTTCCAATAATGATTCTTTTCGCACAAGAATTAATTGGCTTGAATGCTATCCAATACTCTTTTCTTGCATACGGTGCAGCTATCGGTGGCTTAGTTGGAAGTCAGGTAGCAAACAAAATAAATGCTAAATTAGAAGAATCTAAAACGCTGTTGATTTCTGTTGCTTTATTTGGGATTGGAATGTTTGCACCTTATGTAACATCAAATCCTTTTATTGTCGCTGGGTCATTTGGCCTTAGTAGCTTTGGAAGTGTTTTGTGGAATGTTCAAGCAGTTTCAATAAGGCAAGCATTAATTCCAGATAATTTATTAGGAAGAGTTAATAGCGTTTACCGTCTTTTGGCACTTGGATTAAACCCAATTGGCGCAATTTTTGGTGGTGCTATTGTTAAAATTCTTGATAATTCATTTTCAAGAGAGTTTGCTTTAAGATTCCCCTTTTTATTAGGTGGTATTTTTATGCTTATTCTTTTTTTAAGTGCTCCAAGGCTATTGTCTCAAAAGTTAATTAATAAAACAAAAAATAACACTATAGATTAAATTAAAAAAAAATTATATAATTTGTAACTGATATGGGAAAAACATTATTTGAAAAAATATGGGACAAGCATTTAATTGTCTCAATCGATGAAAGTACTAATTTAATATTTATAGATTTACATCTTGTACATGAGGTAACTTCGCCACAAGCTTTTGATAGCTTAAGACTTTCTGATAGAAAGGTTAAACATCCTGAATTGACATTAGCAACAGTTGACCATGGTGTCCCAACCTCGAATAGGTTATTAGGAATTAAAGATCCTCTTTCAAAAATTCAGATAGAAGCTTTAGAAAATAATTGCAAAGAATTTGGAGTGACATTATTTGGCATAAATGATCCTCGTCAAGGTATTGTCCATGTAATTGGTCCTGAACAGGGAATAACTCAACCTGGGATGACTATTGTCTGCGGAGACAGCCATACTGCAACTCATGGTGCTTTCGGTGCGTTAGCTTTTGGTATTGGAACTTCAGAAGTTGAACATGTACTTGCTACTCAAACATTGGCGATGGAAAAACCAAAAACAATGAAAGTTGAAGTTGTAGGAGATGTGTCAGATGGGGTGGGCCCAAAAGATATTATTTTAGGGATAATTAGAAAAATTGGTACTGGTGGTGGAGCTGGGCATGTCATTGAATATGTAGGTGACGTTATTAAAAATATGAGCATGGAAAACAGAATGACAATCTGCAATATGTCTATCGAAGGTGGAGCAAGAGCAGGAATGATTGCACCAGATGAAGTAACTTTTAATTATTTAAAAGATAAAAACTATGCACCTAAAGATAGTGACTGGGAAGATGCAGTCAATGAATGGAGCGATTTATATTCCGATGAAGATGCATCTTTTGACAAAATTGTAACGATAAATGCAAGTGAACTACAGCCTTCAATTTCTTGGGGGACAAATCCTTCACAAGTTATTTTTGTAAATGACACAATTCCACATCCAGATGATTTTAAGGAAGAATCTGAAAAAGAAGCTGCATCTAGAGCATTAGAGTATATGGACCTAGAACCAGGTGTGAAAATTAGTGAAATAGAGTTAGATAGAGTCTTTATTGGAAGCTGTACCAACGGACGCATTGAAGATTTGAGAGAAGCAGCTGCTGTAGTAAAAGGTAAAAAAGTAGCTGAAACTATCGGTGCAATGATTGTTCCTGGTTCAACACTTGTTAAAAAACAAGCAGAAGAAGAAGGATTAGACAAAATCTTTATCGAAGCAGGTTTTGATTGGAGAGAAGCCGGTTGTTCCATGTGCTTAGGAATGAATCCGGATATTTTAAGTCCTGGAGAAAGATGTGCTTCTACTTCCAACAGAAACTATGAAGGAAGACAAGGTGCTGGAGGTAGAACTCATTTAGTAAGTCCTAAAATGGCTGCTGCTGCTGCTTTACACGGAAAATTTGTCGATATTAGGAGCCTGTAATTGAAAAAATTAAACTCTATAAATTCAACTATGCTTCCACTTAATATGTCTAATGTTGACACTGATCAAATAATGCCCAAACAATTTCTTAAGCGTGTTGAGCGCTCAGGTTATGGTGAGTTCTTATTTTATGATTGGAAGAAAGAGCCTGATTTTCCTCTAAATAATGAAGCATATCAAGGGTCAAAAGTTTTAGTTGCTGGAGATAATTTTGGAACTGGTTCTTCTAGGGAGCATGCACCTTGGGGCCTACAAGATTGGGGGTTCGATGCCATAATTTCAACTAAATTTGCTGATATTTTTAGATTAAATTCAATCAATATTGGTCTTGTGCCAATAGAGACAAGTCAAGAAAATATAGATGCGCTTTTTGCAAAAATTGAAGTTAATCCAAAAACTAAAATCGAAATCTCCATAGAAAATAAAACAGTTCAATGTGAGGAAATAACATTTTCATTTGATTTAGATGATTTTTCTCAAAAACGAATCCTTGAAGGTTTAGACAAAATTGATATTACATTGGGCTACACAGATCAAATAGAAAGCTTCAGTAAATCTAGAAAAAATTGGATGCCTAAACTAGTTTAGACAAAGTTAAACTTAAGCTGTCTGCGACCTCTTCTGACAACAAAAGTCCATTGTGTATTTGTAATGACGGTCTTAAGCTTTCATTATTTTTGTACTCATCAAACCAATTTTCAACTAAAAGATAATCAACATATTTTTGTAAATTTGTAGATAACTCAATAGAAGAAGTTCTAGGTACTGCGCCTGGTAAGTTTGCAATTGCAGAAACTATCACACCACTTCTTATTTCAAAAGGTTCACTATGAGTATTAGGCTTAACACCTTCAACACAACCACCTTGATCAATAGCAACATCTACTATGACTGAACCCTTTTCCATCGAATTAATGTCTTCTTCTGTAATTACAATTGGAGGCTTTCTTCCAGGTAACAAAACTGCACCAACAACTAAATCAGCAGACCTAATTGCCTTTGTAGCTGACTCACTTCCGCTGACTAAAGTGATGATATTTTCTCCATACTGATTCTTTAACTCATTCAAAATATCTTCATTTATATCAATCGCAGTAACAGATGCACCAATCTGAATAGACTTATGAATTGAGCTTCTACCAACTTCACCACAACCAATAACAGTGACTTTTGAATTTTTTTCACCAGATATTGATGAAAGAAGCAGTCCTTTTCCTTTTGAAGAGTATTCTAAAAATTGCATACCTTTCTGAATTGCTAGATTGCCAGCAATTTTTGACATAGGAATTAGCAGTGGATACTCTTTCCCGCTCATAACCATTTCAGTAGCAATCCCTGTTAATTTTTTTTCTAATAGTATTTTTGTAAGTGAGAGATTTGATGCAAGATGAAGATAGCCAAATAATACATGGTCAGAATTTAAGAGTTCAAACTCTTCAGGTTGAGGTTCTTTGACTTTACAAATTATTTGTGCGGTTCCATAAAGTTCTTCTGCTGAAGACACAATTTTTGCTCCAGCTTGTTTATAGTCTTCATCAGTAAAACCAGAGCCAACTCCGGCTTGGGTTTCAACAAAAATATCTGCTAAACCAGTAAATTGAGTTATGTGTTCAGGAATTAAAGCAACTCTACCTTCGTCCTGTTTAACTTCTTTTGGTATACCTAGCTTTTTAATCATTTGATGGAACTGTTTCTTGTAGGTGCTTATCAAGATACTTCATAAAAGGTGTGCCACCCGTTCCAACAATATTTGAGTTTGAATTATTTGTTAGAGACTGTTCAAAAATATATACTCTTGCATATTCCAAATGCTTATCTCTAAAAGTATGGACTTCCTTTATGATTTCATTAATTATCACCTTGGATTTTTCATCTATACTTAGGTTCTTTCTTTTGTTTTCTGACCATTCATCAAGACCATTGAGTAATTCTCTATGCTCTTTAGGCATATACAATCTCATCTCATCCAAGTATTCTCTCAGTGGATCATTGGAATGCGTGACGCCGAGAAGAGCATCGAGTGCGGGAACAATTGAACTTTGTGCTCCTGTTTCACCTCTGAAAAGTTGAGGTTCTCCATTGTAATCTTCAACACCCTCATAAATTACACCCTCTGGCGTAGCAGGGTTATTCTTCCAACCAAAGATGTATGGTCTCACCCGATTGTAGTAAATAAATGGGTCACATTTTTCAGGCATTCGATTCATAATTGAGTTGATTTTTTTAATACTCTCTAAAGATTTTTCTAATAATGATTTGTCCAAGTCTTCATCAAGAAAATATGATTTTAGATTTGAAAGTATAACTTTTGCTTCATACTCAATAGCAACATGAATCATAATAAACCAATCTTCATCTACTCCTCCCAAGAAATTTTGCATGATTACTATATTCTCTAGATCAAAAGGCTTTGTATCATCAAGCATTTTCCAATTATTTAAGGCGTATGATGCATAGGAAAGAATTGGTGGTCTTTCTAATTTTTCAGATATAGCAAACCATGTTGTAGCAAGCTCTTTAGGGATTGTATTTTCAACATGTTTTTTTCCCCACATATATGCGTGACCTAAGTAAGAGTACAGTAGCATCGCTCTTTCCAGTTCACTGATATTTAGATTACTGATGTCTTTATCTTGCTCTAATAGTTTTACTCTTTCGACAATTTGTTCGTTCGCAAGTACTTTTGGAAGTTCGCTTGCAAGATTTTCAATATCATCAAAGCTTGATGGTAGCTTTTCGCAAATTTGATTTGGAATAAAACCACTGTCTAATATTTCTTGATGCATTTTCCCCCTTCAAGATACACAGAATTATAGCTTCTACATTACAATGGTAAACTATTCTTTGTTAGGATGGGAAGTAAATTTTTTGTAATACTTGGAAATCAGCTATTTAATCCAAAAATTCTAAAAAAAAATGGCTGTAGTGAAGTTTTTATGGCTGAGGACTTCGGTCTTTGTACATATTTTAAACATCATAAACTAAAGCTTTATTTGTTTCTTGCTGGCATGCGTGAATACAAAGATGAACTGGAAAATGAATCTATATCTGTAAATTATTTTGAACTTTCAAATCGTAAAAAAGGAGAAAGTTATGTCGACTCTCTAATTAAGTTCCTAAAAAAGAAAAATTTATCTGAAATCAATATTTTTGAAATAGAAGATAAAGGTTTTGAAGAAGAGTTTCTTAAAGTATTAAAAGCTGCCAATATAACAGTAAATATTTTCCAGTCACCAATGTTTATATTTGAAAGAAATGAATTTGTTTCTATGGCAAAAGGAAAGAAAGTTTATAGAATGTCTTCCTTTTATCAAAAAGCTAGAAAAAATTTAGATATTTTAATGGATGAAAATGGAAAGCCGGTAGGTGGAAAATGGTCTTTTGACGAAGATAATAGAAAAAAAATTCCAAAAAATGTAGAACCACCTGAAATGATTGTTTTTAAAAAATCAAAATATGATGAAGAAATTAAAAAACTTATTATTAAAAATTTTGATGATCATCCAGGCAATATAGAAAATATTTGGTTTCCTGTAAATAGGGCTGGAGCCGAAAAACAGCTTGATAATTTTCTTAAAGTTCGTTTTGAAAACTTTGGAATTTACGAAGACGCAATGCTTGAAGAGAAAAATTTTCTTTTTCATAGTTGCATAAGCCCCTTTTTAAATATAGGTCTTTTAACACCTGATAAAGTCGTAAAGAAAACTTTACAGTATGCTGAAAAAAATAATGTTCCTATGAACTCAGTGGAAGGGTTTGTTAGACAAGTGATTGGTTGGAGAGAATTTATTAGGGGAATCTATCATGAAGAAGGTGCTTTACAATCAAAAAGTAATTACTGGAAACATTCAAAAAAACTAACTTCATCATGGTATGACGGAACAACTGGCATTGATCCACTTGATGACTGTATAAAAAGTACCCTTAAAGATGGTTACATACACCACATTCCACGGTTAATGGTTATAAGTAATATTATGAATTTATGTGGAGTGGATCCTAAAGAAATCTATAAATGGTTTATGGAAATGTATATAGACTCTTCAGATTGGGTAATGGTTCCGAATGTTTTTGGGATGGCTACATATGCAGATGGAGGAATGATGTCTACAAAACCGTATACGTGTGGTTCAAATTATATCCTGAAAATGAGTAACTACAAAAAAGGTGACTGGTGTGACACTCTTGATGGTTTGTATTGGAAATTTACAGAAAAGAATAGGAAGTTTTATGAAAACAATCCAAGACTTGCATTACTTACAAGATCGCTTGATCGTCTTAATCCAGAAAGAAAAAATCACATTTTTAAAAAAGCTGAAGATTTTATAAAGCAAAATACTATCTAAATATTTTTTATTTATTTAAATAATTACGAAATAAAATTGGTTCATCGGTAATGACACCATCGCATCCAATTTCTAAACAAGTCTTAAAATTTTCTATAGAATTTACAGTCCATACATGAAGTTGAAGATTATTTAATTTACAAAAATCCACAAGTTTTTTTGAATAAACTTGTATCCCCCTCCACTTAAATGGAGCTTGGAGTGCTTGAACCTTAAAATTTCTTTTTTGTAAAGGTAAAAATCGTGCAATAGCATTTTCTCGAAAAGTTCCGGAAGTTAGTATTTCTCCCTTACTTACATTGAAAAACTCATCTAATCTTTTTGGGCTAAATGATGAAACTAATACTCTTTCTTTTGCATTTAGAGAATTTATTATTTCTACAACCTTTTTTGCCATTCCCGTTTGCTTTAGATCAAGGTTAAATTTTAACTTTTCACTCATCTTTAAGGCATCAACTAACCTAACAAAATTAGTTGTTTTATCTTTTTGTTGACTTTTTTCATAAAATTTATACCCTGCATTAATTTTTGCAATTTCACTCCAATTAAAGTCTTGGACTTTTCCTGATACGTTTGTCGTTCTGTCGAAAGTTTCATCATGATGCAGAAAAATTTCACCATCTTTGGACATACGTAAGTCAGTTTCAAAATGTGTAAATCCTTCTTCAATTGCTAGCTCAAGACTATGAAGTGTGTTCTCAGGTACTATATTTGATCCTCCACGATGAGGAATAATCAGTGGTTTATCGCCATCAAAATATGATTTATTATCCAGAAACTCCACCTGTAAAATTAAAGTTTTTTAAATGTAGGGCTGGTACTTTTAACATACCTTCTCCAAATTCTGAATCTGCATATCTCGACCTATCACCAATAGATAAAACATTTCCAGGTGCAAGTGAAGCCATAAAGCTTTGTGTAAATCTTAATCTACCAATAGGTTTAACTATCTTTCCATTTTCAATCAAAAAGGATCCATTTCGATTTAATCCAGTTACAACTTGGGTGATTGGATCTAAAACCCTGCAGTACCAAAACTCATTTATGTAGATACCCTTTTTAACGCTTTTTATCATTTCTTCTTGTGAAGCATTACCCTCCGAAAGTTTAATATTTGTTCCTATTCCGCCAAAATTTTCTCCCCAGCCAAACAATTCATGAAAAGTATTTTCAGCACTTAATTCCTTAGCAGTTCGCCTAGTATGAAAATAAGATTTTGAAACTCCATCTTTAACAACTTCTAAGTTTTTTTTCTTTGATCCGGACGCATCAATCTTAAACCCAATTGATTCATTATCTTCAGGATTGTCAAAAATGTTTATTTGGCTATCAAACTGGTTTTCATCAATGTTTATTGGACTCATACCATCAATTTTGCTTTTTGCATTAAAACCATAAACTCCAAGAAAAACCAATATAGTGCTAACTGCTTCGTGGCCAAGAATTACTTCATAGTTTCCTGGTTCTATGTCCTCTGGGTTCTCACTGTCTTTTGCTAGTTTTGCTGCTTCACTACCAGCACGATGAGCTTCTATGTCTGACAATGTTTTTCCTCCCCTATGAGAAGAACCGGCTGATGATTCTGTTCTAAAAATTCCATCAATAAACGCACTGCTAGATGAATCGGAAGAATTTAACCCATTAGTATTCCATACAAAATAATTATTTATATAGCTTGAACAGTATCCTGCTGCGTTCATTTGCTTTCCCTCATAAACAAATTCTCGAACTTTATTAGCCCTTTCATCGGGTGATGATTCAACCAGTTTGGAAAGACCATTATAGGATTGAGAGGCATCAGGAAGGCCCGCCCAACCTTTGTCTATTGGGCTTTTACTTAAAGAGTCCATAGCTTTAGAAACAAATTCTTTTGGATTTTTTAATGCTGTTAAATTAGTTGACATAGTTACAGTTTTAGAATCATTGTGTAATGTCAAAAATACATCGGCAGACTCTTCATCCACATTTTGATGAATTTGAGAATTAGCAAACCTAGTTAGTGCACTTTTTGAGTGCATCATTTTTAACTCACATTCTGTATCAGAAGGAATGTTTTTTTCAATATCTTGAAGTAGGTCTTCCCAAATTTTCATCCACGAACTCCGATACGCGTATTTTTAAATCTTGCTGGAGAAGCTGGGTGTCCAGTATGTCCAATTTGGCTTGGTTGTCCTTTGCCACAGTTTGGAGTTCCCCAAAATACCCATTCTTCCTCACCTGATAACATATCCATATTTCCCCAAAACTCAGGTGTAATTCCCGTATAGGTCGGGTTCTTTACCATATCAATTATTTTCCCATTTTTAACTAGCCAACCAACTTCACATCCAAATTGAAAATTTAATCTTAAGTCATCTATGGACCAAGAACGGTTAGTTTCCATGTATATTCCCTCATCTGTAGCTTCTATAATTTCATCTAAGGATGAGTCGCCTGGAAGCAAGCCAACATTTGTCATCCTTACCATGGGTAATCTTCCAAAACCATCTGCACGAACCATGCCACCCGGAGGTACTCCTGCAACAGCAGCGCTATCTCTACCTGACAGAACTCCGGTCCAAATTCCTTCTTTTACAATATCAACCCTTTGGGCAGGAGTTCCTTCGTCATCGTATTTAAATGTTGCAAGTGCTCCAGGAAGTGTAGCGTCAGCAACTATGTTCATTATTTCTGAACCATATTTATGCTTATTCAATTTCTTTAGATCTAAATGAGAGGTTCCGGCATAGGCTGCTTCCCAACCTAAAATTCTGTCAAGCTCAATAGCATGCCCTACAGATTCATGAATTTGTAAAGCAAGCTGGCTACCCTCAAGGATTAAGTCCATCGTTCCTTGGGGACATTGAGGAGCTACCAAAAGCCTTTGGGATTCCTCAGCTAATCTATCTAAATGACTTTCAAATTCAAAACTTTTTATTACTTCCCAGCCACCAGTTCTATATTCACCAAAAGATTGCGGGTATGACCTTATTTGGGTTTCGCCATCGCCTACTGATAATGAAGATATTCCTCCTCCGGATTCAATAATATTTTGATATATTTTGTGCCCCTGACTTGAAGCAAACCACTTTTCTGTGTCCCAAAAATCTAATCTTCCAAAAGCTCGTGAGCTACCGAGTTTTTTCATCTTTTCAGTAGATGAAATTAAAAGATCAATTTGTTCAGAACTGGAAACTGAAAAAGGATTTTCTTTGTGTGGAGTTGTATAGGTATCTTCAACTACTGGCACATCGGCAAATGGTAACTCTTCTCCAGCAACCATTGCTGATGCTTTAGCTATTTCAAAAGATTTTTTTCCTGCTTGTTTTAAAGACTCGCTAGATAAATCATATGTGGAATAAAAACCCCAAGAAGAACCTACTAATGCTCTAATTCCAATTCCAATTTTTTCATTCTCATTAAAATTTTCAATTTCTCCATTTTTTGCTGCAATGCTTCTTGATTTAGAAATTAAAACTCTTGCGTCAGAATATTTTGCTCCGCTATCTATTGCTGAGTCAATTGCAATTTCGAGATGTTCGAACATGTAATATAGATTACCAATTTAAAGAGTAAAGATAAAATTAAAAAATTAGACTAAGTCTTGTTCTCTAATCCCAAAAGATGGATGACGAAGTCTGCAGAGAGCTAGTTTTTCTAATTGTCTGATTCTTTCTCGGGTCAAGTCAAACTCTTCACCAATTTCTTCAAGTGTTCTTGGGACGCCGTCGTAAAAACCATATCTTAAAGCTAAGATTCTTCCTTCTCTTTCAGGAAGTCTGCTAATACTATCTCTGAGGCTTTCCGCTACATCTAAATCTTGAACAATTAATGAAGGATCGCTTGCATCTTCATCTTGGATAAAGTCACCAAGTTGTGCACCATCTTCACCAACAGGTTGTTCTAGAGAAACTGTATCAGCTACGCTTAAAGCTAGTTCTACCTTATCAACCCCAACACCTGCCTCTTTAGCAATCTCTTGTGGTTTTGGATCTCTTCCTAGTTCAGCTTTAAGTTGAGCTTGTGCTGCACGGACTGCAGCCATTGTGTCATGTAGGTGTACAGGAATTCTTACTGTTCTTGACTTGTCAGCAATAGCTCTTGTAATAGCTTGTCTAATCCACCAAGTTGCATAGGTTGAAAATTTAAATCCTTTACGCCAATCGAACTTTTCAACGGCACGTATTAAACCAAGGTTTCCTTCCTGGATTAAATCTAGAAAATCTATACCTGAGGTGTTTGCATATCTTCTTGCATTAGCAACAACTAATCTTAGGTTTGCTGTAAGAAAAGCGTCTTTGGCCTCGGCGCCTTTTTTTCTATCTCTTTTTAAACGGATTTCACCTTTTTTATCTTTAAACTGTTTCTTTTGTAACTTAACTGCAGCTTTTTCACCAGATTCAATTTTCTGGGCTAATTCAACTTCTTGTTCTGCAGTTAACAGGTCGAAGTTTCCAATTGCGGTCAAATACTGGCTAACTAGGTCAGTAGTAAGTTTTCCTTTATCATCAGCCAATTTTTTTGTTAAAGATTTTGCTTTTTCACGAGCAGCTTTCTCCTGTTCAGGAGTTAAGGTAGTATCTTCATTTGAAAAATCAGCTTCTTTGGCCTCTGGTTTTGGCTTTGAAGGTATTGTTTTAGTCACCATTAGTATTTTGACCTTTATGCTTGCTATTCAGTTACAGAGATGAATAATATACCGGCAATTAATTTAAAGCGAATTGATAAATAAATTATTTTTTGAAAGATCAATGCTTACATATATATAGGAAATCCACAAAAAATCGGCAATTGCTAGGTGCAATATGCTTAATGGCAGAACTATATTTGATAAAACATTTACGACTCCCAGAAATACAGCAATAAGTATTAATATTTGTAATGGTTTAACGCCTACATTATATTTTTTTCTAATCCCAGTTGCGTAAATGTATAAAACTATGGATAGTGTTGAGGAAATAATTGGGTGCAAAATTCTTAGTCTAGTCAGCACTTCGGATGTTCTGTCAAAATCTGCTAAAAACCCTTCAACAAATGAAGCGCTTGGAAATAAGACGTCAGCTAAAGCAGTGATTGAGCCAGTTGCTCCACTTAGAAGAAACAAAGAAGAAATTAACAAAAAGTTTTTGTTGAACATATTTTTAATGTTCTGAAGATCGTCTTGAAGAATTTTATATAATATTGCGTAACTCCCTAGCAAACCAAAAGTGTTTACTAAATGAATTGGAACTGCAATGATTCTTGGGAGTGAACTATTAAGACCTACCCATTCAAAAATGACAATTACTGCTCCGATTAGCGCTTCAAAAATTACGAAAAAGGTAAGGTAATTAGTTATTATTCTTACCAAAGAGTCTTTTTGATATTTCCTAGTCTTTGCAAAAATTATCAAAGTAACAACTAATAAAACTCCACTTACAGAACGATGGGAAAATTCAATTAATTCTGAAGTATCTGATAATGCAGGAATTATCTTTCCTTTACATGTAGGCCATGTAGCTCCACATCCATCTCCAGACCCGGTAGCCCTAACAAATGCACCAGCCAAAATTGAAGCTATTGATAATAAAAGGCCTGCTTTTGCGTAAGACTCGACTTTCACAATAAATTATCTAAAAATGTTCTAAGTGAATCCCAAAATAAGGAGAATGAATTATAAATAACAATAAAAAGCACCAGAAGCAAAGCTGTTGTTTTGAGATTTCGAGTGAAATAAAAACCAATTTGTTTTTGATCATATATATATGGCTCTTCATCGGAAAACTCAAGGAGGTTAGTAGTTTGTACTGGTTTTGTAAGATATTCTTCTAAAGTTTTTTCTTTTACCTCAGAAACCTCAAATGATTCATAATCAAAATCATTAAGTGTTGATTCTTTTCTTTGGAAGGTATTTCGAAGATTATCAATTCTAGTTTGCTTAATTTGCACATCATCATTTTTTATTGAGAAGAGACTTTCTTCAGTTAATAAAGAACTTACTTCTTTTAGTTGTTCTGTTGAGAACCCATCAAGCGTCTGTGTTATTTCGGTCCCTAACAAACCTTCAAGAGCATTAATAATTTTTTTATCCGTAGGGAAACTCGTTCCAGCTTCCCATTGCTTAACATCTTTTACTTTTACCCCTGTAAAAGAAGCGATCTGTTTATTACTTAAACCCCTATCAGCTTTAAGTCTTTTAAATTCTATTTGAAAATTATTCATTACTTTAATTCTATTCAATATAATTTTTTTTATATAACTAGTCTTAAGTACGGAGGTGAATGAGCGCCTGGTGGGCTCCACAGTCTTCAAAACTGTTGAAAGGTGTAAAAGTCTTTGGCAGGTTCGATTCCTGTCCACCTCCGCTACTTTATAAGATATACATGTTTAATATAGAAAAATGGCACAAGAAAAAAGCTTACTAGATGAGGTGCAAGAAGCACCTGCTGGATTCAAGGTTTCTCCAGGTTGGAGAGTTGGTCACTTAAAAGAAGAGACAATTACTAAATCAGGGCTTCTTGTACCAGCTGGTAGTGAAAAAACTTCAGAAGCACTTCCTCTTATTGATGTTGATACAGGACAGCAGTTCTGGGCTGTAGCTAGTGGTGCATGGAAATTTATCTGGCCTCCAACTGGAAAAGTAGTTTTAGCTGTTAGAGAATCTCAAATTATTGCTGAAGAAGAGCTTTCAAAATCTTCTGAAAATGGCCAATTACCTATAATGAAATAATTGAATCAAAGAAATAATCCAAACCAATCAGATAGAAGGCTTCTAACAGTATCTGATAGAGATATCTTTGTCACTACTCAAAAAGCATTATTAATTGGAATAGTCTTAAAAAACGAAATAAGAGCTGACAAGGAAGAGTCTCTTAAAGAGCTTGTAAATTTAGTAAAAACTGCTGGATCAAGTCCAACAATAATCCAGACTAAAAGGGTTGAAAAAATTGATCCTAAAACTTTTATTGGTAAAGGTTCTATAAAAGAATTGGTAGATATCTCAGATGCAAATGATATTGATGTGGTTTTATTTGATTGCGAATTAACTCCAAATCAACAAAAAGAATTGAGAGCTTTATTCAAGTGTGATGTAGTAGACAGGACTGGTCTTATCCTTGATATATTTGCACTTCATGCTCAGTCAAAGGAAGCCAGCTTACAAGTTGAATTAGCTTTATCAATTTACTTAAAACCACGTTTAGCTGGCTTAGGTAAAACTTTGAATCAGCAGGGCGGTGGTATAGGAACAAGAGGACCTGGTGAAACAAAGCTTGAAACAGACAATAGATTAATTGACAACAGAATTAATAAATTAAAAAGGGAAATTAAAAAAGTTAGTAAACAAAGAGAAGTGCAATCTAGCTTTAGAAAGAAAAATAATACACCCCTTGTTTCAATTGTTGGTTATACGAATGCAGGAAAATCTACCATGCTAGAAAAAATTACGTCTTCGAAAACATATGTAGCTAATGAGTTATTTGCAACTGTTGATTCTTTACAAAGAGAGTTAAAAATTGATGGAATAAATGAGCACATAATACTCTCAGATACAGTTGGGTTTATTCAAAATCTTCCAACAACATTGATTGAATCTTTTAAATCAACACTTACAGTTGTTAAAGAAGCAAATTTATTAATTCATGTTGTTGACGCAGCATCTGCAATACCCGAAATGCACATAAATACTGTGCATGAAATACTAGACCAGATTGAAGCAGATGTGCCTGAAATATTGGTTTTCAATAAAATAGATAGAATTGACAAGGCGTCTTTAAATTATCTAACAGAAAAATATCCAGATGCAATATTTGTATCATCAACAAAAGGGACAAACATTGAAAAATTAATTTCCGAGATTACAACAAATGTCTTTGGTGATCTAAATGAAGTTTCACTTATAATATCGCCTAAGGACTTGGATCAACTACACAAGTACTCTTCCATCATAAGTGTTAAAAATATTGAAGAGGGGTTAGAAGTAATTGTAGAAATTAGAAATTATTACTTAGAAAATCTGCTTCAAAAAGATGTTGTTAAACTTTTATCATGACTAAATCTATTGGTTTAATTGGTGTTGGGGTAATGGGTAGCAATATTGCTCTTAATTTTTCTGAAAAGGGCACGCATGTTCACGTATTTAATAAATCTGAAGATAAAATTAATTCTCTTATAGATAAAGACTCTCATAGGAACATTTCAGGCTCTACTGACCTCGAGAATTTTATAGAATCTTTACCAAGACCGAGAAAAATTCTTATGCTAATTCCATCTGGTAAACCAACATTCGATATGGCAAAAAAAGTAATTAACTATCTCGAACCAAATGACATATTGATTGACGGGGGTAATGCATACTATCTTGACAGCAGCAGACTGGGTGCTCTGTGTGCTGAGAAAGAGATAGATTTTATAGGAATGGGTGTTTCGGGAGGAGAAAAGGGTGCAAGAAACGGCCCGGCCTTAATGATTGGTTCAGAGAAATCAATTAATAATGAATTAAAAGAATCTTTATCTTCAATAGCTGCGAGTTATGAAAACTCACTAAGTATTGGATTTTATAAAGGTTATGGAACTGGCCATTTTATTAAAATGCTTCATAACGGTATTGAGTATGCTGAAATGCAAATTATTACTGAGGCTTACCATATTTTAAAAAGAGCAAACTATACCAATATTGAGATAAGTGAGTTTTTCAAGGAACTTTCCCCACAAAACAGATCTTCATACTTAATTGAAATAACTTCAGAAATTTTATTAAAGAAAAACGATTCAGGATATTTACTTGATCAAATACAATCTAATGCAAATCATAAAGGAACAGGCAAACTAACAGTTGAGACATCACTTAACTATGGTTTTCCATTACCTAGTGTCTTTGAAGCATTCAATGCAAGAGTAGAGAGTAACTATGAAAACTTATGGTCAAAAAATATTGATGGACAGTTAATAAATATTTCTTCAGAATCTTTAAACAACGCAATATATTTTGCAAGACTAGCAACAATGATTCAAGGTTTGCTCTTTATCCAGCATGTGAGTAACAAAGAGCAATTAGATATAGATTTAAAAGAGGTCTTGCAGAATTGGTCAGCTGGTTGCATTATTAGATCTGACCTTCTAAATGAACTGGGTAATGCAAATCTACTGAACCCTATTACTAAAACCTCTTCTATTCAAGATTTATTACAGAATAACCTCAGTGATGCAAAAGAAGTAATTAAATCGTGCATTGATAGCGGTATCTCAATTCCTGTTATAAATTCGTCATACAACTGGTTTGTTGGAACAGCAAGTACATTTAATCCCTCTGGTTTAATTCAAGCTCAAAGAGATTATTTCGGTGCGCATCAAGTACAATTTAAAAATTCTGACGAATTTATACACATCGACTGGGATTGATTTAAATTCTTACTAATATTTTTAAATGAATGAAAACATTAGGCTACCAAAAATAGCAACACCTCACAGATACGAAATCAATCTAGATATTAACTTAGATGAATTTAGCTACACCGGCAAAGAAGTTGTTTTCTTAGAAATAGTTGATGAAACAAAAGAATTACAACTTCACTCACTAGGAATTGATATAGAAAATGCTTTTATAGAAAATGACTCAGGTGAACATATTGAGGCTTCAATTAATTATTTACCTGAAGAAGAGAGAGTTTCACTTATTTTCGAAGATAAAGTTACTCAAGGAGATTGGCAACTTTATCTTGATTTCAAAGCCACAATAGTTGATGAATTAAGAGGGTTTTACAGGAGTAGCTTTAAAGATTCAGAAAATAAAGATGTTTGGATTGCTACTACTCAATTCGAACCAACAGCAGCGAGAATGGCATTTCCTTGTTGGGACGAGCCAGAATTCAAAGCTATATTTTCTATAGCTTTGACCACAGACAGTGATTTGATAAGAATTAGTAATGAAAAAGTGTTGAATGAATCAACTGAAAACAATAGAACTACAACTAAGTTTGTTGACTCTATGAGAATGTCAACATACCTAGTAGCTTTTGTTATTGGTAAATTAGAAGTTTCTAAGATAGGATCTTCAAAAACAACTGACGTAGGAATAGTGCATAGGCCAGGTTTTTCTGACCAAACTAATTTTGCTGGCACAGCTGCAATAAAAATTCTGGATTTCTTTGAGGATTACTACGGGATAAATTATCCAGGATCAAAATTAGATCTTATAGCAATACCTGATTTTGCTATGGGTGCAATGGAAAATGTTGGAGCAGTTACTTTTCGAGAAACACTACTGCTTATTGATGAAGAAAAAGCAACAAGAGCAGAATTATCAAGGTCTGTTGAAGTAATTGCTCACGAATTGGCTCATATGTGGTTCGGAGACTTGGTAACTATGAACTGGTGGGATGGTATTTGGCTAAATGAAGCATTTGCAAGTTTAATGGAAGTTATAGCTTCTGAAGCAACTTACCCCGAGTTTAAGTTATGGAATCAGATGAACCTAGACAGGTCAAGAGGGTTTGGAGTTGACTCATTAAAGTCTTCAAGGCCAGTTGAGTTCGAAGTAAAAACTCCAGAAGAAGCAGAAGAAATGTTTGATGTATTAACCTATCAAAAAGGTTCTACCGTTCTCAGGATGTTTGAAACATTTATAGGTGAAGAAACTTTTAAAGATGGTGTGAGAAAATATCTAAAAAAATATGAGTATAAAAATACACACTCTTCTGACCTTTGGAACGAACTTACAAGTGCAAGTTCTTATAGCCTTAGTGAAATTCTTCCTACATGGATACAACAAGAAGGGTATCCAATTGTAAATATCGAAAAAGAAGGTTCCAGTTTTAAAATATCTCAAAAGAAATATTTGATTGATGGAAGCACCGATAGCTCTCTTTGGAGAGTGCCATTGAATATTAGATACCTAGATAATGATAAAGTTATTAAGTTAGTTATGGAATCTGATTCAATCACGATTGAAAATGATGGTGCAATTCCTTTTATAAATAATGGTGGTTGGTCATTTTTTCACTCATCATATAGTGAAGATATCTTTGAAGAAATATTATTAAATTTTGAAAAACTTGACTTAAACGAAAAATATAGAATTTTAGAAGATTCTTGGATGGCATTGCGAATTGGTGAGTTGAAGCTATCACTTTTTATCAAACTTTTAAACTTATATACAGGCGAAAAAGATGTAAATATTTGGTCATTAATTAGCAGCATCTTTTCTACCTTTGCAAAAATTGGAGAAAATGATAGTTTTAAAAATTATGTTAAAGATTTTAGCTATCCGTTAATTGAAACTCTAGGAAAAGAGTATCAAGACAAATTTAATCAAGAAGAATCCCAGTTAAGATCTTTGCTATGTGGAACTTATGCAAAGATAACTGAAGATTCAAAATTTATTGAATTTTTTGCAAATCAATTTATTTCAAATGAATATGAAGAATACGCTGATGGTAATTATTTTAATTTAGTGTTATCAATTGCTGGAATGAAACAGGAGTGTTCCTCAGAAATATATATTGAAAAATTTAAAAATTCATCATCACCCCAAATAGAAGCAAGATATAGAGGAGTCATCGGTACATTAAGTGACCCTGATACTCCAAAAAATGTAATTGGAGCAATTTTGGATCAAACAATCAGAGGAGCAGATGCCCCTTATATAATTGCTACTTTACTTTCAAATAATAAGAATGCTTCTAATGGGTTTATAGAAATAAAAAATAATTGGAGTGCCTTGCTCAAATTAATGCCTGGGTGGACAGCATCAAGAATACTTGATTCACTACCATCAATATATGACGAGTTACTTAGTGAAGAAATTAAATCTTTTGTTTATGAAAATCCACTTCCTTCAGCTGAAAAAATAACAAAGCAAAATATTGAGCGAATGGATGCGAATATAAAATTTAAAAACATAATAAAGGATGAGTTTATTAATACTAAATTTGAACTGTAAGGAGAATCAATATGAAACCAAGAATAGCTGTATTTTTACAACCACAACACGCTGAGTATGATCAAATAAGGTCTGCTGCAATCGAGTCTGAAAAAATAGGTGCAGATGTAATTTACAATTGGGATCATTTTTATCCCCTATACAAAGAAGATGGAACTCAGTGGGCCGAAGGGGAAAGACGTGAAGGTAAACATTTTGAATGCTGGACAATGCTTTCAAGTTGGGCTGAGGTAACTAACTCTGTTGAGATAGGTCCTTTAGTAACATGTAACTCGTATAGAAATCCAGAACTACTTGCTGATATGGCTAGAACTGTTGACCATATATCAGACGGTAGATTAATTTTTGGAATAGGTTCAGGCTGGTTTGAACAAGACTATGAAGAATATGGTTATGAATTTGGCACTGCAATATGGAGGTTAAAAGAATTAGAAAAATCACTCGAAAGAATTGTAAACAGAATGGGAAAACTCGATCCTCAACCTAAACGAAAAATCCCTATTCTTATCGGTGGTGGTGGAGAAAAAGTTACTTTAAGATTAGTGGCCCAGTATGCAGATATATGGCATGGATTTGCAACAAAAACTGAAGAAAGAAGTGGGATTGAAACAGTCGCACACAAAAATAATGTACTTAATGACTGGTGTGACAAAGTAGGAAGAGATCCAAATGAAATCAAAAGATCAATTGGAATTGATATAAAAAGAATAGATTTGGCAGATGATTTGCTAGAGGCTGGTGCAACTGAAATTACGCTTGCTGTGAATGGGCCAGGATACGACCTCACACAAGTAAAAGAGTGGATTGCATGGAGAGATTCTAAATAGAAAATTGAAATCATGGACATAGTCATTCTTCTTGTTGGATTTTCGATTGGGTTAGTCTTACTAGTAAAGGGAGCTGATGAAATGGTTGGCTCTGCAGTTCAAATAGCTTTAAAATTTAAACTTCCGAGTTCGATTGTTGGTGCAACGTTTATTGGGTTTGGCACTTCTGCTCCTGAACTTTTTGCAAGTACTGGGGCTGCGCTTAAAGGCGACCTAGATCTTGGTATTGGAAATATAGTAGGTTCAAATATAGCTAATTCTTTACTTGTAGTGGCTGTTTTATATTTAGCATTACCTAAAGATTTTTCGCAAAAAATAGAATTAAATCAAATTAGTCCAGTATGGATGGCAATACTCACAACAGTTTTTGTTTCTACTTATGTGCTTACCAATGAGTTTCCTTTTTTACTTGGAGCAGCTTTACTAATTCTTGTGATCTATGTCATTTATAAAATGATTAGTACTGAGAGTGTCGATGAAGGAGAGCTCCTTGGGGAAGAAAAAAATTATATATGGTTAAGAGGCGGATTATCACTTCTCGCTACTCTCTATGGCAGCCAATTAGTTGTAGACAATGCTGTTGCAATTGCTGAACTATTTGGAGTGTCTTCACTAATTATAGGATCAACAATTATTGCTATTGGCACTAGCCTGCCGGAGGTTGCTGGAACAGTTTCAGCAGCAAAGATGCGTAAACCTGATATTGTTTTTGGAAATATTTTTGGTTCAAACTTATTTAATATTGGACTTGTCGGAGCAACTGCAATAATGATAAGTCCTGGTGAAATTAGCTCTGTAATTGATTATCAGCTTTTTATTATGTATTTTGTTTCGTTTATTGTGATTTTTCTTTCAAGAAATGTAATAAAAAGAAATACCCTAGTCGGATATCTATTTATTATTGTTTATATTCTGTTTCTTATTAGTTTGTTTTAAAATCTTTATTTCTTAAAAATATAAGTAATCCAATTATTGCCAACATCGATCCGCCAATTTGATTCCATGTAAAACTCCCGATTGTTGAATCACCCATTCCAAATCTTAACGTATCAAGAACAGCTCTTTGTGACCCATACCATATTGCCCAAAGCCCAATCCACGAACCTCTACCAAAAGTAAAACGAGTCTGAAGATTTCTAAAAATATAAAAGATCAACAATGCAAGAAGTAAATCGTACATGGCTACGTGGTGATAAGTTCCACATGTTGTTAAAGGCTCAAAGCACTCAAGAGAATTGTGTTGAGGAGCAACATCATAACCTGGTTTAATTTCATAACCAAGGAAGAAATCTGTTGCCCTTCCCAAATGCTCCACAATTGCTAAATCGCCGATTCTTCCAATTACTGTTCCCAGTATTAATCCTGTGGCAGCATAGTCTCCATACTGTTTGAAATCTTGTTTGTTGAGAATTGAAATTTTCAAATAGGCAGCAATTATTCCACCAGCCATTCCACCCATAATTGAATAGCTTCCGGCAAGAGTGAAGATGTCATCAAATCCATAATTTGGGTTAGCGTACCATTGAGCTGGAATTGTAAAAAATCTAGCACCTAGTATCGCACCAAAAATAGCCCAAGTAAGTGCTTCGGAAAATAATTCACTGTCAGCACCATCCTCTTCTGACAATTTTAAGGCATGATTTGCACCAAAATAGAAACCTATAGCAGCAAAAACTCCATGCAAAGAAAGTGAAATTGGACCAACTTGAGTTATTGGTATTGGCGGATAAGTAATCGAAAATAAAAGTTCTTGCATATTTAAATATTACTCAAAGTAAAGAATATATCTGCCACCATAGATAAGAAAATTACAGCAAGATACGTATTTGAAAATACAAAATAAGAAATTGCTTTAATTTGTTTTCTATAAAGCTGGTATGACTTATACATTAAATACAATCCAAAAATTAGTGACAATAAAAGATACACCATTCCTAATTGAAGAATTGGAGCAAGCAACAATGAAGTCAATACCGTTGCGCATGAATATATTCCAATAAATATTGATGTTCTTTTGTGTGATTCTTGAGTTGGCAACATGGGAAAGTTTGCATCTTTATAATCATTTAACTTATCAATTGATAAAGCCCAGAAATGAGCTGGAGTCCAAAGAAAAACTAATAAAAACAAAAGCCATGAACCAGTATCTAAATTTGTCCCAGTAGCAGACCACCCTATTAGAACTGGGGATGCACCCGCAGCTCCTCCTATGACTATATTTTGATTTGTTCTTGGCTTTAAAACAAGAGTGTAAATAAATGAATAAAAAATATTTGCAAAAAGAGCAATGAATGCAGCAAGTTCTGTTGTCTGGGTGTACAAAACTAGAAATCCTACTAACCCAAGGGAAACCGAATAAACATAGGCACTTTTTTTATTAATCTCTCCAGTTACAAGAGGTCTGTTTGCTGTTCTCTCCATAAGTCTGTCAGTTTCAATTTCAAATATTTGGTTTAGAACATTTGCACTGACAGCTAGTAAGGTACCACCTAGTAGGGTGAATACTACTAGTTCGAGAGGCGGAAAACCATATATTGATACAATCATTGATGGAACCGTTGTAATTAATAAAAGCTCGACAATTCTTAATTTTGAAAGTCTTATATATTTAGATAAATTTTTTTTGGCAACAGTTTCCATAACGACATAGTACTTATGATTACACTATATATTGTTTCAACGCTATTCTTAATAATTGTTGATAATATAAATATGCTTGTGAAAAACATTTTTAAGTTAAAGAATTTAAAATTTTCGTCCTTGATACTCTTATCTGCTTGTATCGAAAATGCCCCTTTAGACTCTTTAAGTCCTGAGGGCCCTTATGCTAGATCAATAGATGAATTATTTTGGTTAACTTTTTGGATAGCTGTAGTAATTTTTGTAATTGTACAGGGTGCTTTACTTCTCTCTGTTTTTGTTTTTAAAGAAAAACCAGACAGTCCTGAACCGAAACAGATACATGGAAACACTAAATTAGAAATTTTATGGACAGTCATTCCAGTAATTATTTTGGCAGTTATTGCGGTACCCACAGTTAAAACAATTTTTGAACTAGCAAACGAACCTGAAGACGCTTTGAAAGTTGAAGTAATTGGTCACCAATGGTGGTTTGAATATAAATACCCAGATTATGACATAACAACTGCAAATGTATTAGTTATCCCAGCTGATAAGCCAATAAGGCTTGAAATGTGGTCTAACGATGTTCTTCACAATTACTGGGTTCCAAAATTAAATGGAAAAAGATACCTTGTACCCGGACAAACGACATATTTAAATTTACACGCTGATTCTCCAGATGAGTTTTGGGCACAGTGTGGTGAATATTGTGGATTAAGCCACTCTAAAATGCGTGGTCGTGTGCTATCACTTTCGGAATCCGATTTTGAAGCATGGGTAAAAAATCAGCAGCAAAATGCTAATAAACTCGAGGGGAATTCCTTAGCAGCTGAGGGTCAACAAGTTTATCTGAATGCTGGATGTACACAATGTCATGTTATTGATGGTGTTTGGGATGTGCAGGGAGATAGAATAGCTCCGAATTTAACTCACTTTGCTAATAGAAATGTTTTTGCCGGGGCAGCGCTTTACAATACTGAAGAGAATCTAAGCAAATGGCTTGCAAATCCTGCTGAAATAAAACCGGGTACATTTATGCCTAACCTAGAATTGACTGAAGCAGAAATAAATGCTTTAATTGCGTATTTAGGAACACTTAAATGACAAAAATAATAGAACCAAGTAAACAAAGCAGTATTTTCAGAAGGCCTTCTTCTGAGACAGGTATATGGAGTTGGATAACTACTGTAGATCATAAAAGAATTGGAATAATGTATGGTTATGCAGCGTTTTTCTTTCTTTTGATTGGTGGACTTGAAGCACTCATTCTTAGAATTCAGCTTTCACAACCAGACAATAATTTTTTAACAGCGGCAGAGTACAATGCAATGTTTACAATGCATGGGACCACAATGATTTTCTTGGCAATTATGCCAATTAGTGCTGCCTTCTTTAATTACCTTCTTCCGCTACAAATTGGTGCACGTGATGTTGCTTTCCCTAGGCTTAATGCTCTCTCATTCTGGATATTTATTTTCGGAGGAGCATTTTTATATTCCACATTTATATTCGGTACTGCAGGAGCACCAGAAGGTGGGTACTTAGCTGAAGAAGTTGGTTGGCTAGGGTCAGCACCTAATGGTGGTTGGTTTGGTTATCAACCTAATGCAGGTATGAAATACTCCCCAGGGACTGCCATGGATTACTGGGCTATAGGGTTACAGATACTTGGAATTGCCTCTTTAATTTCTGCATTTAATTTTATTACAACCATTATCAACATGAGAACTGAAGGCATGCGATTCATGAGGATGCCAGTATTTACTTGGATGACTTTCGCTGTATCTTTTTTGCTTGCATTTTCTTTGCCAATAATTGCTATAGCTCTTTTCTATGTGACGTTTGATAGAAAATTTGGAACTACCTTTTTCTTAACGGAGGGTGGTGGTGATCCAATTTTATGGCAGCACCTTTTCTGGTTATTCGGCCATCCAGAAGTTTATATTCTAATACTGCCTGCGTTCGGAATAGTCTCCGAAGTACTTCCAACTTTTTCAAGAAAACCACTATTTGGTTATGCTGCAATAGTTTTTGCAGGATTTGGAATTGCGTTTATAGGCTTTGGCGTATGGGCTCACCACATGTTTGCTTCTGCGATTAGCCCAGTTGCTCAAGCTGGTTTTGGTTTATCAACGATGGTAATTGCTGTCCCAACAGGTGTAAAAATATTCAACTGGCTTGGAACAATATGGGGTGGGAAGCTAAAGCTGAATACTCCAATGCTGTTTTCGTTAGGTTTTATAGGTATGTTTGTAATTGGTGGCTTGAGTGGTGTAACTCACTCAATAGTTCCAGCTGATACGCAGCAAACAGATACCTACTATGTTGTAGCTCACTTTCACTATGTTTTGTTTGGTGGAGCTTTGTTTGGAATTTTTTCTGGACTTTATTATTGGTTTCCAAAAGTTTGGGGCAAAATGTACAACGAATCACTTGGCAAGATACATTTTTGGCTAATGATGATTGGTTTTAATCTTACTTTTGGTCCAATGCATTGGTTAGGATTACAAGGTCAGGTAAGGCGTACCTGGGTATATGCGGAAGAAACAAACCTACAATTCTGGAATATAGTTGTAACAGTTGGAGCTTTTATCATTGCTTTGTCAATTATTGTTTTCATGATTAACTGGATATTCTCAAAGAGAAATGGGGAAATAGCTCCATTTGATCCTTGGGATGCTAGAACGTTAGAGTGGACCATACCATCGCCTACACCCGTTTGGAACTTTTCAACAGCACCTATTGTTAAATCCCTTGATGACTTCTGGCATACTAAATATTCTGAAGACGAAGATGGAAGAGCAGTAAGACGTGAAGAAGCTGATCAGATACTTCTTGAATTAGAAGAAGACGGCCTTAACCCTAGTGAACATATTGCTTTACCTAATCCTTCGTATTTCCCGATTGTCCTTGCATCTGGTCTTCCGTTTCTGGGATACGCAGTTATTTATAAATCAATTCCATTAGCTTTAATTGGTACCGTATTGTTACTCATAGGTGCATTTGGTTGGGGAACAGAACCTCTTGAAGAAGAAATTCACTTAGACTCAGATGAGTAGCTCTCACTCCTATCCCCATGAACCCACAGGTGTAGAAACCAGAAAACTTGGTATGTGGGTGTTTTTATCCACTGAAATATTGTTTTTTGGCACATTAATTACCACTTTTATGATATTTAAAGGAAGTGACTTTCCTGGAATGAAATTAACAGATGTGTATGATATTCCATTCACATCCATTAGCTCTTTTATCTTGTTAATGAGTTCATTGACCATGGTTTTGGCTCACAATGCATTGGAAGCAAATGATCAAGAAAAAACAAGAGTATGGCTTCTAGCAACAGCAATGTTAGGTGCAGTATTTCTAGCTGGTCAAATATACGAATTTACAGAGTTTTATCATAAAGGTTTTGAGCTTACAACAAATATCTTTAGTTCATCCTTTTACGTATTAACTGGCTTTCATGGATTGCATGTTTTTATTGGCGTAGTCTTACTTTTAGCATTGTGGGGAATCGGTCAAAGACAAAAAGGGTTAACACTTGAGGGTGGAATGAATCTTGAGTTTGTTGCGCTTTATTGGCACTTTGTTGACATTGTTTGGATAGTATTGTTTACAGTAGTTTACTTAATTTGATATGTCCGATAATCACATAGAACACCCAACTCCAAAAAAATATGTTCAAATTGCAATTGTACTTGGTATCTTAACTGCAATTGAGATAGCTCTTTATTATACAGAAGATATTGTTGGTGTTTTCACTGACCCACTTTTGATATTATTAGCTGTAGGAAAATTCATAATTGTAGTTGGTTGGTTTATGCATCTGCGTTATGAAAATAAGACAATTAATAGGTTCTTTGTTGGCGGTATGATCTTAGCTTTGATACTCTTTACAATCGTCATGGTCGAAAGAGCTTCAGCGAATTATTTTTAGGTTTTAATGCAGAACTTACCTTGGCATCCTCACTATGACGTATGGGCTTTAATTGTGACTCTTGTAGTATTTTTTGAATTTACTACAAACAAAGAGCATTTAAAAAAACCTAAAAGAAAAACATGGTACTCGGGGCTGATAGCACTCTGGATATTTACTGATTACCCAATACATGATATTGGTGAAAAATACTTGTTTTGGGTTCATTCTATAGAACACCTCGTTTTGGCTTTAGTTTCCCCTCCTCTTTTATTAATGGGTATGCATAGGGATATGAAAGAACTTATTTCAGTTAAACCATTTATCAAAACTTTAAAATTAACGTCTAAACCTGTAGTTGCTTTTTTTATGTTTAATTTTGTAATAGTGGGTATGCATTGGTCCTCTGTTGTGAATCTAATGGTAACAAACACTATTGCACATTTTTTTATACACTCGATAATGCTTTTGGTCTCATTAAACATGTGGGTACCGGTAATAGGGTTTAATGATGAAATTAGGCCAATAAGCCCTGCTGCAAAAATAGGATACTTATTTTTACAATCATTACTGCCAACAATACCAGCAAGTTTTCTAGCTTTTGGTACTGAGCCGCTTTATTCAGCATATGTTATGAGTGATAACATATTCAGCATTACAGTAATTAATGACCAGACATTGGCAGGTTTGATATTAAAACTTGGTGGTGGAATTATTTTGTGGCTTTCAATCCTAGTTATTTGGATGAGATGGTACCAAGATGAAAAAACGTTTGATGATGTAGTTAGAAACAACTCAAATGACTAGAATTATATAGATTTTATTATGGATGAAAAACTAGTAGAACAAGTTAGCTCAACCAGCGGTATTCCTCAAATGTTGGTATCAAGGTCAGCGCAAGCAAGGGCTGAAGCATCTGGAGTTTCTGTAAATGATGTTCTTAACAGTTGGACTGGTGGTGAGGCTATACAAGCAGCGCCAGCTAATGAAACAGTATCAGAATCACAGGATATAGTCGAAGACACTCCTACTCCAGTAGAAGAGCAAGTAGATGAACTAGTTGAAGTAGAAGAACCTGAAAATCTTGTTGAACAAATTCAAACAGCAGTTTTAATAAAAGAAGACTTGCCACCTCCTGTAAGTATTAGTCAGAAATTATTAAGGTCTTTAAAATTTGGATTGGGTTTTGGAGTTATAGCTGGATTTGTCCAGGGGCTTCTTTCAAGCTCTTATCTCTACGATGGACTAATACTCGAAGCTGAAACACAGAAGTTAATAGCAGAATACGATGCTGTGTCCTTTGTTATAATCATCTCACTATCTACTAGCTTTCTTGGAATACTTAATTCATTGAATGTTAAAAAGTTTTTGGATTCAAATTTTGATGGTTTTGGCATACTTACTTCTGATAGAGAGTCTGTATTCACTGGTGGTGGTCTAGGTTTAGTTTTAGGTTCCTCAACCGCATTTTTTATAATTAATAGCGTTGGGCAGACAATAGAACCTGTGCTTCCTGATGATCCAGTAATAAATTTAATTACAGTTGGTGGTGCTTTTTGGAGAGTTGTAATTTTATCAACTTTTGTACAAGCAGCGATATCTACATTGACAATGCTACTCGGTGTTCCTAAAGGGCTTGAAGATTTTGAAGATTCTGAAGCTCAAAAAATACGCCAAAGAATTGTCGGCTCAATCGTGATTCCATTGGGGTCAATATTTGTTGGTGGTTTAATTGCAGTTGCTATAGCTCAAGTATTTTTAAACTTTCATGAATATGCACCACTATTTGCATTAATTATTTCAGCAGCAATTTTACTTTTTGCTAGTGTGATGAGTGCTGCTCCTAAGGTAAAAATTACAAGAAGTGAAGTTCTGATTGCATCCGCTGGAGTGTTGACTCTTATTGTTATAATTGCTAGTGTGGCTGCAAGCCAACACTAAATTTATGAATCAAACTTTTAACCAAATTGAAACCGTAGAAGAGTACTTATCATCTAAGAGATGGTCTGGCATAAAAAGAGATTACTCTGTCAATGATATCTGTTCTTTGAGACCTTCGTATAAAGTAGAACACACTTTATCTGAGATTGGGTCTGAACTTCTTTTGGATCTTCTTTATAGGAAAGATTCATGGGTATCTGGATTGGGAGCAGCAACAGCACAACAAGCTCTCCAAATGTACCATCTTGATTATGAAATAATTTATGTAAGTGGTTGGCAAGTAGCAGCAGAGAGCAACATTGGAGTTAATACATACCCAGACTTATCACTTTATCCATCAAACAGTACTCCAAATTTTGTGAAAAAAATTAATAATACTCTCTTGAGAAGGATGGCGGAACTAGATAAGAAAAAGTTGCCTCCAATTATTGCTGATGGGGAGTCTGGTTTTGGTGGAATTTATAATGTATACGAACTTACAAATCAATTTATAGATTCTGGAGTATCAGGAATTCATTTTGAAGACCAACTTGCTTCTGAAAAAAAATGTGGACATGTTGGTGGGAAAGTTGTAATCCCAACACATGAATATATTAAAAAACTTAATGCTGCAAGGTTATCATCTGATGTTTTAGGAGTTCCAATAATCATTATTGCTAGAACAGATGCAATGAACGCAAAGCTAATGACATCAGATTTTGATGATAGAGACAGTAAATATCTCAGTAAAAATAGAACTTCTGATGGTTACTTCTTAATTGAAAACAACCAAGAGATGGCGATAGCAAAATCACTTAACTACGCTGAGTATGCAGATGTAGTATGGTGCGAAACTAACACTCCAGATTTAGGCTTTGCAAAAGAATTTGCTGATGAAATAAGAAAATCTCATCCAAATAAAATTCTTGCATATAATTGCTCTCCATCATTTAATTGGTTAGATAAATTTACTAAAAAAGAAATTGAAAACTTCCAAAGTGAACTTAGTTCATATGGATATAAATTACAATTTGTCTCTCTTGCCGGTTTTCATTCATTAGCAAGTTCCATGTATGACTTAGCATCAAAATACAAAGGTGGAAATATGAGTGCAATCTTAGAACTTCAACAGTTTGAAAAGGATTTATCAAAAGATGGTTACACAGGGATCAAACATCAACAAGAAGTTGGTGGGAATTATTATGAAAAAATTGGTGAAGCCTTACTTGGAGATGAATCAGAACTACTTTCAAAAAAAGACTCTACAGAGAATACACAATTTTAATAGAATGTAAAAATGACATATTTTAAAAACAAAACAGTAATTATGAGCGGAGGCTCTCGTGGAGTAGGTCTCGAAATAGCAAAAGCACTAGGAAAAGATGGGGCAAATATTGCAATTTTAGCAAAAACAACAGAGCCTCATCCAACTCTTCCAGGAACAATTTTCACAGCAGCAGAAGAGATTGAGCAAGTGGGAGGTAATGCGCTGCCAATAGTCTGTGATATTAGATATGAAGAGCAAGTAGAGGCTGCTGTAGAAGAAGCTGCAAGTAAGTTTGGTGGTATTGATATTTGTATCAATAATGCAAGTGCTATACACCTTACTGATACTGTCAATACCCCAATGAAAAGATACGACTTAATGCACAACATTAATGTACGCGGAACTTTTATGTTAAGTCAAAAATGCATACCCCATCTTAAAAATGGAGATAACCCACATATTTTGACGCTCTCTCCGCCTCTAGATATAGATCGTAAGTGGTTTGGTATGACTCTTGCTTACACTACCGCAAAATATGGCATGTCTTTAGTGGCACATGGTTTAGCTGAAGAACTTGGAAAACATAATGTTGCATCCAATTGCCTTTGGCCTAGAACCTCGCTAGACACAGCAGCTGTAAGAAACGTTATTGGTGCTGAGTTAATAAAGGGGTCAAGAAAACCTTCTATTTATGCAGATGCTGCTTATGCAGTATTGAAAAGAGACTCCTCTACTTGTACAGGTAATTTCTTTTTAGATCAAGATGTTCTTGAAGAAGAAGGTGTTTCTGATTTTGATCAGTATGCAATCGATCCAGAGGCAACTTTGGTGTCTGATTTTTTTGTTGATGATAATCCTGAAGGTTGGATACAAGCTTAATTTCCTAAGAAATCAATTACACTTTCCCAACCCTTAGACACGCCTTTATAAAATTCTGTATATTGACAATTTGTACAGGTAATCGCTAGAAATTTACGATTTTGAATATTCATAAAACGTGACCAAGTTTTTCCTGTCATAGTAACGGTGTCTTCTGTAAAGCTAGTAGATTCACACTTTGGACAGGTCCATACTTTTTTTTGTGCTGGATATCTTTCTTGTTCCATATCTTTAAGAATAATAGGTATGTCTTATATTTCTTTTAAATGGACTGGAAAATAATACAGAGGTAAAATTTAGTATGTCTAAATTTCTTAGAATCTTATTCCTCTCTACTTTGTTATTCTTGTTTGCTTGTGGCTCAGAAGAAGCTGCCAATCTTGATCCTCAAATTGTAAAAGTAGTTGATGATGAGTTTTCGCCTAGAGTTTTACGAGTTGAGCCAGGAACAACAGTAATTTGGGAATCTGGAGGTGCTAACAATCACAATGTAATTGCTAGTGATGGCAGTTGGCAAGCTATATCTTCAGACTATTTTGAATATGGAATTATAACTAAAGGCGACCAATATGAGCATACTTTTAATGAACCTGGTGTTTATGAATATTACTGTCCCTATCATGGAACAAACAATAAAGGGATGGTTGGAACAATTGTTGTTGGTGATGTAGATTATACAGAAACTGTTGAAGCCGTCTCTGTTACTTTGACTGACAATGTTCTTAAAGTTGGAAAAAACGAACAGTACACAACAATTCAAGACGCTGTAGATAGCGCAAACACTGGTGATTTAGTTCTGATAAGTCCAGGGGTGTATAACGAAAGTGTCACAGTTACTACCTCATATTTAACCCTAAGAGGAACCGACAGAAATAAAGTCATAATTGATGGAGAGTTTATGAGGGAGAATGGAATTCAAATCTATGAAACAGATGGCGTAACAGTTGAAAATCTCTCTGTCAGAAATTTTTCTCTGAACGGTGTTTACTGGAATACTTCAAAAGGTTTTAAAGGTTCTTACCTCACTGTTTATAACAATGGTGATTATGGAGTTTATGCATTTAATTCAACAGATGGTGTGTTTGATAATGTATACGCATCTGGACATCCTGATAGTGGAATTTATATTGGGCAGTGTTATCCATGTAACTCATTAATTTTTGATAATGTTGTCGAAGGAAATGCTTTAGGTTACTCAGGAACTAATGCAGGAGGTCACTTGTATCTTTATAACAATATATGGAGAGACAATATGTCAGGTATAGTACCAAATACTCTCGACTCAGAGCTAAATCCTCCTGGGCGAGAAACAACAATTGTAGGAAATTTAGTAATAGATAATAACAACTATGAAGCTCCAACAAATCGATTTGGTGTTGTTGCAAAAGGAATGGGAATAGTTGTGCCTGGAAGAGTAGGTGACATAATAGAAAAAAATTTGGTTGTTAACCATGACAGGTACGGCATTGTCGCAAGCCCAATGTTGGATGCTAATTTATATTTTTCACAACATGTGAGTGTAAAGGACAACGTTGTTTTGGATTCTGGATACACTGACTTAGCTCTTGCTGGACCATGGGGTCCAGGAAATTGTTTTGAGGACAATGTTTACCAAACAAGTACCCCACCACTTTTAGAGCAACTTCATAATTGTTCATCAATAGACTCTTCAAACTTGATTGCAAGATTTCCTTTACAGGGAGATCCTTCGGGTTTAATGATGCTTGCTGGGTTTTTTGCTGATGCCCAAACAACAGAACTTGATAAAAACAGATATAAAGAGTACCCATGGCCAAAGGAACAAGAAAACATGCAATTTGCAGATATCAATAAGCCTTCCCCTGCAATAGATTTGTTTTATGTACCTGATTTAGACTCTATTCAGGTACCAACAAACTTACTAAATGAAGACTTAGAAAATTACTACAATTCTGAAAAGGAGATAATTATGAGCGGAGTGCCTATTTCTAGCCCTACAATATGGCAGTTATTGTTTCAACTTTACGGTTACTTGATGCCGTTTGTGTTGTATGCTGCTTGGGCTGCTTTAGCAATAAAAGATATTGACTCTAACGATAGGGTTAATGGGAGTATGAAGTATGTTTGGTTGGGAGTTGTTTACCTAGTTCCATTCTTTGGAGTTTTGGTTTATCACCTTGCCGGACCTAGTGCAATTTCTCGTAGTATGAAACTTGCTGCCATTGTCGGTGGTTTGTTTAGCTACATCGCGATCCTGGTTGCAGGAGCAGTAATTAGCGGACTTGTATAATTAAAAATTCTTAATTCATGTCGTTTAAGAATATTCTTTGTTTTGGAACTTTAAATCCTGATTTAATTTACTTTGTTGATGAGTTGCCAACTAAAGGTGGTGACATTCGTAGTCTAAAGTCTTCTATGAGACCAGGAGGGACTGCTATAAATTGCTCGGAATTAATTTCTCTTTGGAAGAAATCAGTTCAAGTTAGAGGAAATAGTATTGGTAGTGACCCTATGGGTAAATACTTAGTTGACTATTTAAAAGAAAATAACATAAATTTTGATGGTTTAATAATCAATCAGTCATTGACTCCAACATGTTCTATTTTTGTAGACTCTTCCGGTGAGAGAACCATAGTCTCTTCAGGATATGAAGGTCTTGAGTGGAGTAATTTCGAAAATTTAAACAACTTTGATTCGCTAATTATAGATAGGTACTCTATTAGGTTCATTAAAGATAAACTGAAAGATCTCAAAAAACAAAATAGTTTGTTTGTTTGCCAAGCAGGTTATGAATATGAAATTGATTACAAATTAGACTTTCTTATAGTCAGCAAAGATGAAATTAGTGTTGATGAAGCTAATAATCTTATAGATTCAAAAACTGTAGAGTATATACTCTTAACATCCTCAAACTTGCCAGCAAGGCTACTGAGTGCGGAAGGGGCTATAGAAATAGTGCCTCCAGATTTTAAAACTATAAATTCAAATGGTGCTGGTGATGCAACTGCAGCATATATTGCAGCTTTTGGTGTAAACGACTTAATTCCAAATATAAAAAAAGCCTGTGCAGCAGGTGCTATCGTAGCTGGAACAAATGATAAACCTACAGTTGAAAAAATCGAAGAAATATCACAACTTGTAGAAGTAAACCCTCGATAGCAATTTATACTTTTCAGAAATATCTACTAATATAAATACTTATGGCAGTTCCCTATAAAGCTCCCGTCAAAGACATCGTCTTTGGTTATGAAGTTATCGATTCTTATAATGTTCTCAATAAAATATCAGCATTTAGTGATTTTTCAGAAGATATTGTTATTCCAACAATGGAAGAGTGTGCTAAATTCTCTGAAGAAGTCCTTGCACCAATAAATGCTATAGGCGATCAACAAGGAGCAACAATCAAGGATGGTGTTGTAACGATGCCTGAAGAGTTTGTTGATGCCTATAAAAAGTTCGCCGAAGCAGGGTGGGCATCAATATCTTTGCCGTCTGATATAGGTGGTGGTGGAATGCCTATAACTTTGTCTGGTGGAACTTTAGAAATTCTTAGCACAGCTAATTTGGCTTTTGGTTTGGCACCAGGTTTAAGTGCTGGCGCAATTTCTGCGATAAATTTTCATGGTAACCAAGAACAAAAAGATAAATTTTTACCAAAACTTGTTTCAGGTGAGTGGACAGGAACAATGAATCTGAGTGAACCTCAATCAGGGTCAGATCTCGGGACAATTACTACAAAAGCTGAACCTCAAGAAGATGGTTCTTATAAAATAACAGGCACAAAAGTTTGGATTACGTTCGGTGAACATAATATGACAGAAAATATAATTCACCTCGTTTTAGCTAAAGTTCCTGGCTCTCCTGAGGGTACTAAAGGTATCTCTATGTTTATAGTTCCTAAATATATTGTTAATGATGATGGCTCTATCGGAGACTCTAATAACGTAAGCTGCATATCTATTGAAGAAAAGCTAGGAATTCATGCAAGTCCGACTTGTGTTATGGAATACGATGGTTCTGTTGGTTATTTGGTTGGAGAAGAGAACCGAGGTCTTAACTACATGTTTACGATGATGAACGAAGCTCGTGTATGGGTAGGTGGACAAGGATTAGCATGTGCTTCAGGTTCATTACAGGGTGCTGCTCAATATGCTAGAGACCGAGTACAGGGAAGGCCTGTAGGGATGTCTAAGGAAGACGCTAAAAATTCAACAATTATTGATCATGCAGATGTTAGAAGAATGCTTATGACAATTAAAGCTTATGTCGATGCTATGAGATACCTCATGTATGACAACCAATTAATGCTTGATGTTGAGTACTTTGGTGAAGATGAGGAAATGAAAGCATTTGGTGAAGAAAGATGTGGCATATTAACACCTATAACCAAAGCATGGATATCTGATTTAGGGGTGGAGCTGTCTTCTATTGCAATTCAAGTTTACGGTGGAATGGGATATGTTGAGGAAACAGGTGTAGCTCAATACTTACGGGATTCAAGAATAGCTCCTATTTACGAAGGCACTAACGGAATTCAAGCATTAGATTTAATGTTTAGAAAGTTACCTCTTGATAATGGTCAAGCAATGCAGAGACTGTTATCAGACGTAAATAAAGTCATTGAAGAAATGAAACAGGATGATGAAGAACTTGTATCAATGGCCGAAAAGCTTGAAAAAGAGGTAAATACATTATCTGAAATAACTTTATGGCTTGGATCTAAGATGCTTGAGGGAGAGTTGGTTGATGCAAGCGCTGGTGCCACACCGTATTTAAAAATGTTTGGTCAAGTTTTAGGTGGATACTACATGGGTAAAGCTGCAATTCTTGCAAATAAAAAGTTTAAAGAAACTGGTGATGAATTTTACAAAGACAAAATAACATTATCAAAATTTTACATAGAACAACTACTGCCTTTAGCTTCAGGATACGCATCATCTATAACAGCAGGTAAAGATGATTTGTACGCAATGAAGGCTGAAAACTTCTAATTGATTGATTCATTAAAAAACAAAAATAATTTAATTGCTCTAGTTGGGGCAAGTAATGATAAAAATAAATATGGAAATAAGATTTTATTAGACTTAATTTCAAAAGGTCATAATGTGGTCCCAATAAACCCCAAAGAGGATACCGTTGCTGGTTTAAAGTCCTACAACAATGTTTCTGAGCTTAGTGAAAAGCCGTCAATAATTAATTTTGTAGTGCCACCCAATGTTGCATTTGAATTAACAAAGGACTTGGTTGAATCAGGTTATGATAACTTCTGGTATCAGCCTGGTGCAGAGAGTTCAGAAATTTCTTCGTATTTAGAATCTAATAGTAAAAATTATATAGATGACAAATGCATTATGGTTGTCACAAGACTAGCCGATAATTACTAGTCCTCTAATTCTTTATTTACGCTATCTAATTCTTCGAATGATTTCTCAAGTTTATTTACTCTAGTAGTTTTTAATGCCTCAAAAGATTTTACAGTTTGGTCTAGCCTTTTAGTTACATCGTCAAAAGATTCGATAAACTTTCTAATTTCCACTTTAATTTTTTCATGAGTTGCCAAAATATTTTTTGTATCAGTTTGTAAACTGAATAATTTCATTGAGTGCCTTATGGTCTCAAGATAAGCCATTAATGTTTGGGGACTTACTAATATAACCTTTTTAGAAAACGCATACTGAATAACAGGTGTTCTGTTCGCACCGATTTCTGAAGTTAATAAAAAGTGATATAAGTTTTCAAGTGGTATGTACATTAAAACAAAATCAACAGTACCTTCTTCAGCTGATATGTACCCTTCCCTTGAAGATGTTTCATCAATTTTGGTTTTGATTGCTTTATCTAAAAACTCTTTATGTTTATTTCTAATAGATTCAGTTATTTCTTTTCTTGCTAACTCGTCAAGAGTTTCATCTTCAAGATCTCTGTTTAGTTTGGCTATCTCCATATAGTTCGTTAAGGGAAATTTTGAATCCATGTTTATTGTTTTATTTTCAGGAAGATAAAATGTGAAATCAGGAATTGTACCACTCGACATTCTTTTTTGGGTTTGGTAATGGAGTCCCTCTTTATACTCCATAATTTCAAGTAAGTCTTCGACCTGAAACTCTGCCCACTGCCCTCTGCTTTGGTTATTGTTTAATACAGATATTAAATTTCTAGTTTGCTGATCTACTCCAGTTATAGAAGACTTAATTTCACCAGTCTTCTCTAGAAAATCTTTTACTGTCTGATCAGATCTATTGAGTAATTTGTATATTTGAGATTCTTCATTTTCAATTATTTCACTTACAATTCCTTTAATTAAATACTCGTCATCTTTATTGTCTTCTTCAGTTTCTTTTCTAGTTACAAAATAAAGATTGGCAAGTAAGAGGATGACTATTAAACCATAAAATATATTTTCCATAATTTAAGAATAGCAATATAGCAAGACAGTTTATGTTCTAAGTACTATTTAGTTAAACGGTATCGAATATTTTTTGAAAACTAAATTTAAAATTATCTGAGGAATAATTAGATAAAATGAATTCTTTTGCGTTTATCCCAACAGAAGTTGCTTCATTATAATTTTGAATCACATGATTTATTTTTTTTATCATGGAATCTAAATTATTACTCTCAAATACATAACCTGTTTGTCCGTCTATGACTATGTCTTGCATTCCCGGGGCGTCTGTAACAAGCACGGGGCATGCTGTTACTTGTGACTCAAATATTACTCTTGCTAGGCCCTCTGATACCGAAGGAAGAATCATTAAGTTGTTTTCAGAGTAAAACTTTTTCACTTCATCTCTATTTTTATTTCCATGAATAAAAACTCTATCCTCAACATTTTTAGATTTTATTTTTTCTTTGAGACTTTCAAGATAGTTTTGATTGGGTGTTGGTCCTACTATATTCAGTTCAACCTGGTCACTAATTAATGCAGGCAAGGCATCGATAATCATATGAGGTTTTTTTCTATCAGTCACACTTCCAATAAAAAGTATTTTAAATCTTCCACTACCATCTCTCAAAGGGTCGATGTTGCTAAATATTTCAAAATCTATCCATGCTGGAAACCTTACAACACGCTTCGATGGATTAAAAGACAGAGCTTGCTCCTCTGTAGAAGAAGAAACTGCTCTCAACATATCAGCACAATTTATTGTGTAAGATGCCATCCTGGAAAATAAATTTTTATATAAATTTGGAAATGTTAGATTTTTTTCTAACTCCAAAGTATTTATAAAATCTCCATGTGATTCGATAACTATTTTTACATTTTTATACTTTTTTTTGATTTTATAAACACCCAGAAAACTTGTTACCGGATCTTGAAATGTAACTATTTCAATTTCATATTGGGATATTAATTTTGGTATTTGAAAATAAGATACAAAAAATATTTTCAAATAGTTAAAAATTCTTGATTTGTTTTTTTTATTTAAATAAAAAGTTGTCTCTGATTCAGTATGAATTTTTTTTTGGCTCGAGAATGCAAGAACTGTAACATTTGCGACTTCACTTAAATTATCGTACTTTTTTTTTATATTTTCATTTAAAGGTAAATCATAAAAAGTTGGTGAGAAAAATAGTACATTTTTTTTCATAAACTAAAAAATTCTCTAAGTTCTGTTAATAAATCTTCTTCATGTGTCCATGGCACTGAGTGGCCAGCATCAGGAAAAGTTTTCACTTTTACTTCTTTTAACCTCGTAACAACATCATTTGAAGTTTCTTCTGGTACAAGTTTATCTCTACCCCCAGTAATTACAAGGGTCTCAGCTTCAATATCTTGTATCCAAGATCTTGCATCATAAGGAACAACAAATCTTCCCCCATCTGCGTAAATGAAGTCATCTTTTGATTTATGCAGATTATTCCATGCCCACTCTGTATATTCATCATTAATAGAGTTTGATTTTTTTAAAAAAGAAAACTTAGATTTTGGATTGAAATTAGGGAATAATCTTTCTCTTATTCTTACAAAACTAACAAATATTTTAAATGCTACTTTATCGCTATACACAGCACCACCAAGCCAGCTAAAAGGTGTAATTAAAACTAATTTATTTACTAATGGCTTATTTTTTTTAGCAATTGACATTGCAACTGCACTTCCCATTGACCAACCAACAATATTGCAACTTGAAATGCCAAGCTCTTTTAGAATGCTAATAACAACATCGGCATTTTCATCTACGTCCCACCTGTCCCAACTAGCATCAGACTTTCCGTGATTTCGCATGTCTATAGCAACAAAAGAGGTTTCATTTTTAATTTTAGGCAATATTTTAAACCAGCTTCCTAGAGAGTCTGACCCCCAGCTGTGGAGAAATATTATAGGAGTTGTGCCGTCTATAATATTTTCTCTAATGAAGTATTCTTTTTCTCTTATGAATACAGTCCTGCCTGGAATTTTACTTGGGTGAATTTGTGTAGTTCCTGCAGATTGGCTCTTTTTGGTCTCAAGTAGGCTTTTTGTTACTGCAGTCAAAGCAAAAATTTTAGTTAGTGTTTTAATCATCAACTACTAATAATATTTATTTTTTGATTATATCTATCGGTTATATTTCCAATTTCTTTTACAAAAACCCCATATTTTTTTTCAATTTCTATCAAATCTATATCTGTTTCAGCAGGTGCAGAAATTAATAATCCTCCACTGGTTTGAGCATCTGCTAATAAAAGTGCCTCATCTTGATCCTCGAATGATATAAAGTCTTTTACTGAGTCAAAATTTCTTTGGCTTCCTGATGGATAAATGCCACTATGAAAATAAT
>Ga0255765_1000289_pt1 | contig 67080 bp, 72 predicted proteins | sample 041ome_8_FD_179965 | JGI IMG/M metagenome (GOLD analysis project Ga0255765, IMG submission 179965) | Coastal salt marsh microbial communities from the Groves Creek Marsh, Skidaway Island, Georgia - 041407BS metaG (version 2) | ecosystem: Environmental > Aquatic > Marine > Intertidal zone > Salt...
AACAATATATAAGAAGAGCCAATGATAAAAGATCTATTTGGAGAAGGAGTCATTTGGAAAGGGAAAGCTGATATACTAAATCACGATACACAAATCATAATTGACCTGAAAACGACAAGTAACATAGATAATTTTTCATACGCAGCTCGAACATATAATTATGACTCACAAGCTTATATATACAAAGAACTTTTTGGTTATGAGATGAAATTTTTTGTAATTGAAAAAGGCTCGTTGAGATCAAAAATAGTAGATGTTTCGGACGAAACACTACAAAGAGGCAGGGATAAAGCCATGGAAGCAGAAATAAACTGGAGAGACATGTTTAAAAACAAAAAAACAAACCCTCAACATTTTATTGAATATGGGATCATTTAAAAATATACCTTGGTTTCCTTTATCAATTTTTTTACTATACATATATTTATATTTTTTTAACAATTAAAATTCACTATCATGCTAAAAGCAAACATTTCAATCAATTTAACAAAAATCAAAGACAACGCTAGTTTTATTTCAAAAAGCAAAAAAGGAGAGTCTTGGGCTAATTTAGAAATAAACGTAAAAGACGTTGTTGACAATTACGGTCAAAACATTACGGTAAAATTTGCTAAACCAAAAGACGTTGAAGTTTCTGAGCCAGTTTGGCTGGGTAACGGAAGCACTTATTTTACAGACGGAGTTGCTCCTCAAACAGCAAAACAATTAAAGGAGGGTGGTTCATCAGCAAATCCAGCAGCAATGCCATTTCCAACTACTGACACAACAAATGAAGTAGCAGATGATTTACCGTTCTAACACAGACAACCTAAAAGTGTCAATCATTTGCAATTTTGTAAGTGATTGGCACAATATGGGCTTTGATAAGATCTTTGCAAACCATAGAAAAAGAGAAACAATAGAGGCTAGGTATTTGATCTTTTACTTAATGAGAAAATATACTAAACTGAGCTATTCTGATATAGGTGAAATTTCAAATGCATTTCATATAAATAGAAAGTACAATCACGCAACAGTTCTTCATGCTTTTAATCGTGTACGAGACAGAGTGTGCGTAGAAAAAATGTATCGTTATCAAGTTCACATGTACTGTACGCAAATTGAAACAGCTTTTGAGAAAAAAAATGAAATTCAATCAGCGGAAAATTATCCAGAATTATTAAGCGATCTATTGTCGTATTTAAACGAAAAACAAGAATCAAAGGAGGTTGAAGCCTTGGGAATGTATTTAAGAAAATTAAGATATGAATCATCCTTTACTGATACACAAGAAAATAATTCAATGGAGATGGTATAAAGACTGTGCTGTAAGTAAGTTTTTTTTACACGCTTTGTTGACAGCTAAAATCGAAAAAGAATTTGTAAACGGTCAGTTCGTAGATAGAGGTGAACTACACACGTCATTGAGGTCTCTTGAGGAAGAAACAGGACTTAGCTTAAATCAAATAAGAGGAGCTATTAAAAAACTTTGTAAAACAGGTGAGATCGAAGTAAAATCTAGCAATAAGTTTACATTAATCAAGATTTTAAATTTTGATCACTATCAACAAACCAAGGAAAGCAAATTAAATACATCTGTTTTTCAAGGTTCTAATCAAAGCTTTTTAAATGAATGTATAAATGATCAGTATTATATCGAAACCATAGCTATGAGGAAAAAAATAAGTGTAGATATGGCTAAAGAGTTTTTGAGACAATTTAAATCTCATCTAGATGTAACTGACGACAAAAAAGCTTCGAAAAGACAGTTTACATCTCACTTTGGAAACTGGCTTAACCATCAAAACATAAATTCCGCAAAAAGTAATGTGCAAAAAACGCACATGTATTCGTGGAGAGGTGTTCCAGAGAAAAAGGGAACTAAGGAAGAGTACGAAAAAGACAAAAGAAATTATGATCATGTAGGATTTGATTTCAAACTAATAAAAATGCTTTAAAATGACAGAACTTAACGGATTTAAAATAAAAAATTACAATCAATACGGTTTTAAAGCTAACGTAAAGACATCGACATGCCCTATATGTAGCGAAGAGAGAAAAAAGAAAACCGATAAATGCGTAATGCTTGATTGGGAAAGAGGTCTAGCTACATGCCAGCATTGCGGTGTTGTTTTACAGATGCATGAATACATAAAGTCGAATCAGGAGATTGAATACGTTAAGCCTCCTCAAAAAATTAATGACTTATTATCAGAAAAAGTCGTAAATTGGTTCGCTGGAAGAGGCATTGGATTGGATACCATTAGACGTCTTAGAATATCAGGGGGACTTGAATGGATGCCTCAAACTAAGACAGAAGTAATGACTATTCAATTCAATTACTTCCTTGACAGCTCTCTAGTAAATGTAAAATACAGAGATGCTGCAAAAAATTTCAAGATGTTTAAAGATGCTGAAAAGATCTTTTACAATATCGATTCCATAAGATTTACAGACGAAGTAGTAATCACAGAGGGAGAAGTTGACGTGTGCTCACTGGTAGAAAGCGGAGTATACAATTCAATAAGCGTTCCCAATGGGTTTAATTTAAACGGCAACATAAACCTAGACTACTTAACAAATTATTACGAGTTGTTCGAAAACAAGTCAAAGATAATATTGTGTCTTGACAATGACGAGCCAGGCAGAAAAGGTCAGCAAGAATTGATAAGAAGGCTTGGTGCTGAGAAATGTTATTTAGTTGATCTAGGGGACTGTAAAGATGCTAATGAGTACTTGGTTAAGTACGGCGCTGAAAAGCTAGCAGAAGCTGTTAAAAGCGCTCCACAGTGTCCTTTAGAAAACGTATTGACTGCTGCTGATGTAACTAAGGAGTTAGAGAACTTTTATCTAAACGGACATCAGAAAGGGTATTCTATAGGATTGCCTCAATTTGACAACATATTTACAACGTACACCAAACAGTTTATAGTTGTGACAGGATTCCCTTCGTCAGGTAAGTCTGATTTTGTAGATCAAATGTGTGTCGGATATAACATTCAGCATGGATGGAAAACAGCATACGCGTCTACAGAAAACTTCCCTGCATACCTACACGTAGACAAGGTGGTGAGGAAGTTTTATGGATTGAGACCAGACTCAACACAGGTAACTGAGTTGGAATGGAAAAAAACAGTTCAACATGTGTCACAGAATTTCTTTCATATTAATTACGATGACGGTTATGATCTAGTAAAAGTTTTATCTAAAGCTGAGGAATTGGTTAAAAGAAAAGGTATAAGGGTGTTGGTTATTGATCCCTACAATAAAGTTCGTTACAAAGAAAAGATTTCACTATCAATAAACGACTACACAAACTCATACCTAAACCTTATAGATACATTCTGTAAAAAGCATGACGTGTTGGTGATTCTTGTTGCTCATCCAAATAAGCCTGAAAAAATCAACGGAGAGTTACAGCCTCCTACATTTTATGATGTTAAAGGTGGAGGAGAGTTTTACGATATGAGTCCTCACGGTCTATTAGTTCATAGAGAAAGAAAGGATGATGATAATCCTAGCAATCTGGTAACTATCAAGGTTCTTAAAGTAAAGTTCGCCAATTTAGGAGTAAACGATGCTAGTTGTCAGTTCGGATGGAACGTAAACAACGGTAGGTATGACAAAGTAATTGGTGGAGACACCATTTGGGACAACTCCAATTGGCTGTCTAAAGGAAATAAGTTTTCTCAAAATCAATTATCATTAAAAAACCTAGATAATTTAGCTGATGTCTTCTAAGAAAAAAGAATTATTTGACTTTTATCCAACCGACGAGATGTATCATGCCCAATCGGAGTGTTTTAAAAATGAGATATACGCATACATTGTGCCTGCAAGAGAAAAATGTTTTGTTGAGTTAAACTACAAAGGAAACGTTAAAAAAGGCAAAGAGATCCTTGACTCACAAGAAGAGGCGTCTATGGTTATTTGGAAATTATATGAGCATATTTACGAAAATCAAATAAAAGTTTTGTAAATTGTGAAATGTTTATTAACTTCACTATGGGATGGCTACAAAATCACACATAGAACTAGTAGAGCAGTTCAATAAATCGTTTGGAATAACGATAGGAAAAAAGCCTAGAGCTCTTTCTGAATCAGAATACACCATGAGGTATAATCTGATGCTGGAGGAGCTTTCTGAATACTTGGAGGCGTGTAAGAACAATGATCTTGTTGAGATTGTTGATGCTATAGTAGACATGCAATACGTTTTGAATGGATTTATAGTTGCTCATGGACTTCAAAAGCACTTCAATGAATTGTTTAATGAGGTTCATAATAGCAATATGAGTAAGCTTGAAAACGGCAAGGTTTTAAAAAGACAAGACGGAAAAGTTCTAAAGGGTAAAAATTTCTTTAAGCCTGAAATAGAAAAAATTATAAAAAAATGACAATAGAAGAGGAAATCAATAAGGTTTTTCATTACAAAACTTGGACTGTCAAAAGGAAAGTGGATCGTCTTTTAGAGATCGATGCGACGATGTATACCAACCTCGGAATTGAATCAAGCGAGAGAGAAAGAAAAAAAACAAAGGCGATGAGCAAAAAGATATATAAAATGATCTTAAACCTTTCCTCTTTAGATGGATTTCTATTGAGAGCCCATATGGATGAAACAATAATAACTGTTGAGGAGTAATGAAGTACGGATCATTTGTTATAAGGTATTTTTCAGAACTAAATGAACTGATAACCGATATCTATGAGGCTATAACGGATGAAGAATTTGACGTTGCTAAAAATAAAATTAATAAGCTTATCTACCAGCTTCAAGAGTTGAGAAAGCTTTTACACGACAACAATGAGTGATGAATTTTGGAAGTATATAGAAGATCACTATCATAAAGGCTTTAACAACAAGACTTTATTGGCTAAAATGGCTGTAAAGCATTTCAATCTGAAAGACACAACCGTTGAAAAACTCAGAAGAAATATTAGCAAATATTTACAAAAACAGGATAGGAAAATAAATAACCCTGCCCTTGACTTGGCTTGTCAGGAAAGAGGAATTGATATAAGTACAGTTGGTATTGCTTGGCAAAAAGATAAAAAATGGTCAATTCAATTCAAACCATCTGCAAACGAAGGTCCCTCCTTTGAGGAAATGCTTAAAGACCATATTGATGACGTTAAAAAACACACATTTAAGTATGAGGAGATTAAACGAGAAAAACATCCTTCTTCTAATTTACTTGTCATTGATCCTGCTGATATACATATTGGGAAACTAGCAACTAGTTTTGAAACAGGAGAGGACTATAATTCTCAAATAGCAGTTAAAAGAGTAAAAGAAGGTGTTCAAGGCATACTAGATAAGTCTAGTGGATTTAACATAGATGCGATACTTTTTATCGCTGGAAACGATATTTTGCATATAGATACTCCCAAAAGACAAACCTCTGCTGGAACTCCACAGGATACTGATGGAATGTGGTATGAGAACTTTTTGATTGCTAAAAAATTATACATTGACGTGCTAGACTCTTTGATAAGCGTAGCGGATATACATGTAATGTATAACCCATCAAACCACGACTATACCAATGGTTTCTTTTTGGCAGATGCAATCAAATCTTGGTACAAAGACTGCAAGAATATTACGTTCGATACATCTATATCTCATAGAAAGTATTATAGGTATCACAATAATCTTATTGGGACCACTCATGGAGATGGAGCTAAACAGCAAGATCTTCCAATATTGATGGCTCAAGAAGCTAAGGAAGAGTGGTCAAAAACAAAACACAGATACGTTTACACGCATCACGTTCATCACAAAGTGTCGAAAGACTACATAGGAGTCACTGTAGAGGCTTTAAGGTCTCCTTCAGGCACAGACTCTTGGCATCACAGAAACGGATACCAGCACGCACCTAAAGCCGTTGAGGGCTTTATACACTCAAAAGAACATGGGCAATTAGCTCGACTAACACATTTATTTTAAATCATGGCAACAACTGAAAAAAAATCAAGACTAGATTCTTTACAAAAAGAATTAATTACTTTAAAAGCCAACTTGATTGGTCTAAATTCCAATCTTCAAGAGCTTCATGCAATGGTCGTTACAGTGCATCAAATCACCAGAAACCTTGACGGATACGAAGAGTCTTTAGAAAAAGTTAAAGAATTAGCTGCTCAAAATGCTGATCAAGCTAAAGAATCAAATGAAAATGTTGGAAATTAGATTTTTCCCAATATACGGATTAGCTGCTGGTATTAATTACTGGGATTCATATATGGATTTTGATGCAGAAGAAGTGCAAGAAGAAGGCGAGAGCGTACATATGATACAGCTATTAATCTTCTTAGGTGGAATATCTTTCATCTGGTATAAACAGGCATAGTTTAGTTTATAATTAGTTTTTTTTGTTTAGCTCCTGGTTGATTAATTCGCCAGGAGTTTTTTTTGTATTTTTACAGTATGCTTAAAGATAAAATACTATTTAGCAAAGTCCTTTCCGAAAAACAAATAGATCTTTTTGTGGAATATTTAGAAGAAATAAATGTTTACGATAAGCTTTATTATAATTACATGTATGTTGAGATAATTGACGACGCTCTAAGTTCAAGCGTAATGTATAGGATGATAAAAAACAGTAAAATACATTATCTATGCGACAGATACTTGCTTACTGTTGAGGAAGCTGTATTGTATTGTTTTAATTCGTTTGAGTTTTTTCAAGAATTAAGAGAAGTACTATACTGGAATAGTATAAATGATTATAAAAAATATGTTCCTTGTACAGGAGAGATAAGAACTAATGATGGGATTGAGCCAGTTATTGAGAACGACTTTTTGATAGCTAAGGGCGAGACAGAAGCAATGTCAATGTTTCGTAGTATAGGGTATAATGATCTAATGTACGTAATAGATGTCGACGAGTAAATTCCCATGCGTAGGTTGCGGTGCTTGCTGTAGGAAACTAAACCTGCTAAGCGAAGAACAACTGAAAGAAGTAAACCTAAAGGCTAGAAAAGACGGTAGCTGCGTAAACTTAAATGAAGACAACAGCTGTGCTGTGTATGAAAATAGACCTGAAATATGCATTGTAAGCAACAGAGGGACAGAACACACTACAGAAGAATATCATAAAATGGTTGCAGAAATATGCAACGAATGGATGGATGAAGAAGGATCCGATTACCCTAGAATAAAATTATGAGAAGAAGAACTAAGTCAAGACAAATTACAAGGCATACAAAAGTTAATGAGGATGGAATTCAGTTCGCATCAAAATTAGAGCTGTACATGTACAGACAGCTCAAGAAAGAGAAAATAAAAAATCATTACGAAGGCAAAACATTTCAAATAGTAGAAGGGTGTAATTTCGATATGGATTCTTGGGAAAAAACCAAGGGCAGTAAACAACTTACTGACAGAGGAAATAAAAAGCTTTTAGGAATAAAGTACACGCCAGACTTTATAGACGTACAGGATCCTCCTAGGTTTATCATAGAAACAAAAGGCAATCCAAACGAATCCTTCCCAATAAGATGGAAACTATTTAAAATGCATCTTATAGAGAAAGAAATAAACACAAAGCTATTTATGCCCAGGAATCAAAAAGATTGTGATCAAGTTGTTGCTTATTTAAAAACAATTTTATAGACTAATTTATCACTATCACTATTCAACAGTCTCTTCTACAGGCTTGTCTTTAATAGTTACAGTGTACTTTCTGTCAAGCAAACCCTTTAGAGTTCTAGTAAATCTTTTCAAATCAGCTGAAGGCATAACAAGTTCCAATGCTTTAAGTTGAGCTAAAGTTACAACAGCATCTCGTACTTGCGGAACGTATTCTCTGTCCGCTGAAACTTCAGAATATTTATTTGCAGAAACATTATGCATTAAAGCATCATAAGTTTCAACTATACCGTATATGTCTTCAACCGCCATTCCAGCCATCCCTAGCTCAGTAAAAACCATATAAACAAAGTCTTTTTGACTCATAGCTTGGTTTTTCGGATCAGGTTCTCCAAACATATCTCTTATGTTTTTAGAAAAAACATTAAAAAACTCATCTTCGGATAATCCAGATTTTATTACTAAAGAGTTTAATCCAGCAAAAATAGGCTCATTGACAATTCCTGGCGTTGGTACAGGCAACATACCATCAATTAAAGATGTGATAAACTCTTTTTGAACATCTCTGCTAAAGTTTGAAACCTCAAAAGGCTGTCTTAGAGCCTCTCTTCCGATTGGATTCAATGCATTTATCTTTCTGTTCATTTCATTAACAAGACTATCATATTCGTCATCAAAACCAACTAATGAAGCTAATGCTCCTATTGATGCTTTAGCTGCAAGAGTAGCAGCAGCAGGCTGTATTAATTTAAAAGTTGCAATCTCAGCAGCAGCAGACTTTAGCCTATTTCTAGCTCTTGATTTGTCTCCTTCGGAAGTTAACTCACTATTTAGAATGGATATGTCGTTAGCCATACCAACCTTTCTGTTAAACGCAAATTTTCCAAAAGGAAATACAATTCTAGCAACATCCTTGTTGTCTTTGTAAAAGCTTCCTTGATTCTGTGAAGCTGCAATCAACTGTGATCTATTTACTTGTTCGTCAGCATAAGCAATGGCGTCAATATCTGCTTTAGTTCCTTCTTTGGTGTTAGCCCACTTCCAGAAATCATCATAGCTCATGTCTTTGGTTTCTGTAGGATGAGTTTGCTTCATTCTATCATAATAAAAACCGCCAAAAGAAGCTATCCCTGCTGACGCATCTGACTCAGCAACGGTTTTTTTCAATATGAATGAGCTTGCTTTTTGCGAAGCCTCTGCTAATTTCATTGCAGCCTCTGTAAGAACGTAATTTCCCTTTCTTCTTTCCGCTTGATCAAGACCAGGTATTGCGTCTAATCCAGATCTTGCAGCTGTAGCAGACCTAGACAACACCTTCATAAATTCAGTGTTAGACTCCTGTTTTGATTTTAAATTAAAAGCAAGGAAATTAGCCAAACTGTTATACATCATGTTTGATCCATCTACAGACATGTTTAATGAAGCTCCAATCATAGCTGATCCCCCTTGAGAAGCCCTCATGGAAAATGATCCCAATCTTGACGCAGAAACAAAGTCGTATAAAGCCTTTTTAGTTTCGTTATAAACGCTACTTTCTCTCATCATTGTAGATCCAGTGCTTCCGATCATTGAGTTAACGTCCTCAACTTTTGTATTAAGCAAACCGATCATATAATCAAAATCAGCCTCAGATTTTGCGCCTCCAATGGTTTTTCTCTGTTCGGTGTCAAACATGTCACGAAACTCTGGACTCTTCAATACACCAGCCATGATGTCTAGATTTTCTCTCGACTCAATCTCGTTGTTTATGTTTTGATGACTTCTAAAAACCAAAGCGTCAAAGTTATCTCCAAAAATAGTTCTATCAGTCTCTAGAATATTATCAAATTCAGTTAAATCCTTTATGGATGCAGGACCAGATGTGCTTCTGTAAAGCATAGTTTCGTCAGAAGCATCATTGGTGTTATTTGCATTATCGCTAGTCAATATCATTGGAAGATACCTTGTAATTCTTTTGGGCGTTCTTCCGTAGTAATCCGACATGTGCGACAATGTTCTCTCGGTAAGCTCAGGAGTATAAATCTTCTGAAGCTCTTTTACTCCTAAATAGTTGTCTGCGCTAACCTCTTGAGCTCTTTTTACGAATTCATCGTGATTAGAAACTCCCTCAACTAAATTATTGTATGACCTCTTCCAAGCCTCAGCTCTTCTTTTTCCATGAGTACTAGTGTCTTTGCTTAACTTTTCAATATTGCCCTTAATGATTTGCTTCATTCTAGAAATCTGCTGTTCTGGAGAGAGCTTCGATGTTTGGTCATATCGATCCATCATTGAGATAACAGTCCTATCTATGTTCCCTTCTAAAGACAAGTAGTTTTCTCTTCTCTGTTTGTCTTGTGAAAGCGCTTTTGGAGTCATTTTAACCGCAAGATTGTCTCTGAATCCAGGCAGAAAAGAAAGAGTAGAGTAATCTTTCATTTTCTGATTAGCTATTGCAGCATTTTTCCCAAGAGTAGCGTCTATTGCTCCACTTACATTTCGAAGAGGAGTTCTCATCTTGTCATTTTTCAATAAGAAAGAAAGGATGTGACCTGCATCAGCCATAGTATATTCACCATCAACCCCTGTGTAAAGAGCTTCCAAGTTTGTTATTGGGCTTATTTTTCCAGCTACAGGCTTGTTAAGCATAATCTCCCTAACTACTTTCGTTGGCTTAACAACCTTTTGGTCGAAAATTTTAACAGCTCTAGCCACTACATTAAAATCATCACTTTGAGCTGCCTTCTTGAGTTCCTTGTACTCTTTATGGAATGGGCTTTGTTCGTTAATTAATTCGTAATCTACATTTAAAAAATCAGATACGGATTTTAATTGCTCACTAGACTTTAACATTTGATCAAGCTTAGCTCCTTTAGCTTGAAGAGCCCAAGATGGAGTCCATACACTTAATCTTTGATTGACCTGAATAACGTCATCAGGCACATTTATTTCGTAATCAACAGTAACTTTTTCGAATAAATCATTTAAAATGTCGTTAACTCCCTCTACGGAAGTTGAGAAGTATTCTATAGGAGAATTTGCGTCTTGTGATGGATCAATAACCTTAACGTTAATTCCAAATGAACCTTCTTCGTTCATTGCGTCAGTAATTTCTGCGCTTGAGTAAACAGAATTGATTACATTTCCATTAGCGTCTTTTCTATAGACATTATAAGTATCTTTATAAACATCTCCTTCGTCAATTGTAGTCTTAACCATAAGCCCATTGTCTCCAAGAGAATACGGTGTTATTGTTTTTTTTGAGTCTGGAACATCTTTACCAGCTCTAGCTAAAGATTCTTTTTGAAAGTCCTCGCTAGACAATTGAGAAGAAATTAAAAGCCAAGCAGTTTGCTCTTGAGGATTTAAGTCTGTTGCCTTTGTATCTATTGCGTTTTGATTAGCTTTACTTTTTGCGTCCTCAGTGTTTTTGTCAAAAACTTCTTGCGCTTTCTTAGAGTCCATACCCTCGAAAAGCTTTATGTTTTCATCGTAAAGATTAGTATTATCATCTACAAGAAGCTGTCGCTTTCTGTCGCTTGTCTCATCTAAACGAGACACATAATTGTTGTGTTGTATTTTAGCTTGATTCTTAGCTATTTTTACAAGAGTCCCTTTGTCGGTTATCTCTTGAATATCTGATAAAACTTGATTGTTTCTCGCTACAATAGCGTCAGAAACAGCATCTCTTCTATCATATAAATCATCTATAAACCTAGGAGTTACTTCTAGTTTTTCTTCCTCAACCTTTCTTATCTCGCTATCTAGTTGTCTGAATTTGGTCTCCAGGTCAAATAAATCCTTACCTCCAACAGCATTCACTATCATCTGATCAGTAAACGCTTTAGAGCTTTTGCTCATTGTTTTATAACCAGCAGCAGTCATTGGCATTGTCAAAAATGGCAATTGAAGAGCTGTGTCTCCCATAGCTTTAGCGTAGTCCTTGAAAGTGTAATCTTTTGTTCCAAAAAGCTGTTCAGTCCACATCTGAGAGACTGTAATTAAGTTTTCTTCTTTAAACTCATTAACAAAACTTTTTCTAAACATAGGATTTATGTTATTAATGAAAGACTTTGCGTAAAAATCAGTCATTTCATTCGCCTTGTTCAGGTTAAGATTAGCTGCTTTTGCGCTATTCCCAAGACCCTTTAGAAAATTATAAGTAAAGGCACGAGTAATAAGTGTTTCTCCCAATGCTTTTGACCCAGCTAAAGCTCTAGCTTGCCAAACATTCATGTCTTTGTATCCTCTATATTGTGCATCAGGATCTCCAGTTCCAGAAATATAATTTCTTATGTTGGTAGTTTCTCTTATGGTAGAGCCGTAGCTTCCAATACCAATATTAGCCAAACCTACTGGAGGAGCCATAATAAAAAGACCCATATTTAGAGCTGACTCAGCAGCGCCCTTTGCTCCCTTACTAAAGAACTGAGACATAGACTCAGCATCAGATATAGAGCCTTCTATTACGGGAATTTCTTTTCTGATAGATTGTGCAGCTTTCCAGAAAAGATCTTCATTCATAATAGATTCATACTTCATATCAAGAAATCTCTCGACATCTTTCATGTCATATGCCGAATCTTCGTTCAGCGACAATCCATAGACAGCTTCTTCTGTTATTCTCTGCGCATCAAGAGCTGTAGCTACAACGTTGGAGAGTCCCTCCATACCAGAAGCTAAAATTGTTGATCCAATTGCTGAAAGACCTCTCCAGAAACTACCAAGATCTCTTAGCTGAACTCTCTCCGTCTCCTTTGCCTTTTCAACTATTGGCTTTAGAAAATCATACCCCTCACTTTCGTTGAAATCAGAGACACTAACAGATATATCTCCACTGTATATAGCGTCTCTTAAAGTTCCGTCCTGAGTGAAGTGAGTCAATTCATTTAAACTAGCGTCAGAGCCGTCTATTTGAATTTCTTTCATCTTTATGTCTCTAGGATCTAATCCACTATTAACCAATGACTCCATTTTGAATTTAGCCATCATACCTTCTCCGAGAAACTTTTTTAATCCGCCCCCTGAATGTATTAGTTGAGCTGCATTTCTGGAAAAATTAGATCTTTGTACAAGATATTTGCTTTCTATCTTGTCAAGACCAGTCAATGTGCTTTCAAGCTCCTCTATTCTGGTTTTGTTTTCTTTTAAAAAATTGGCATCCTCAGAAGTTACTGGCTTTAAATTAACTCCAGTTCTAGGTAAATATCCTGAAGACTTTTCCGCTTGCTCTTTTCTAGCTTTTTCTAGCTCTTTTTTAATATTTTCGCGGTTTAAATTTAATCCGTCCATGGAGATCCTTTTTCTCCCAGGCTCACCAACAAACACCTCACTGTAAATAGATTTAGGAGAATCTTCTTCTGTACTTAAAGCCATGCTCTTGATGTATTCTCCAGGAACATTCATATTGCTTTCCAGAACATCATATAAAGCAATGTCAGGATCTCTCTTAAAAGACTCTAATGCAGTATAAAAACTTGATCCTGTATTTTTTGAGAAAAAATCTCTTAGTTTGCTGGCTTGAGTCAATAAGTGATCTGACTTTTGACCATCAGTATTCATGAGTCCATTTAAAGAAAGGTCTATGAGTATTTGATCAGAACCATCTTTAGACAATACTTCTATTGCATTTCTTCCAGGCTGAGCCTCTTTAATAACAAATCTTTCGCCAAAATTAGAGGTTCTTATTAGGTTTTCAAGATCAACCTTTACCTCGGATTCTTCTCTATCTAAAAAATCAGCTGTTATTCCATTAAATCTATGGCTATTAATTCTTTCTGATTCATTAGCCCTGTATTCAGCTATTCTAGACTCAATTCTGTCTATTCCACTAGCTGTAGGAACCGATGTACCACTCTCTACCGAACCAGGTGATTGTAATTCCAATGAACTTGGTTCTTGAGGTTGAGTCAGGTCTAGATTTTTTTTTTCAACCAATGGTTTTGCATCAAAACCTTCAAAGCTGATCTCGTTCTTCTCCATGTAAAGCTTTATCCTTTCTTCTGAACGGAAATTAATTCCAGTTCTTTGATAAACGTCACCAACAACATTTGGGTTATTGTAGAGAAGTCCTGGTTCAGAGCCTAATGCTTTTTTAAATTCTATTGGATCCATATTTGTTTTTTATTTCGCTACTGGTGAAGTTACTAAAGATTTTAAAAAATCAGCCTGAATTTTTCTTCTACTTACGGGATTATATACATCTACCCCATTTCTAGAAGCAACCAATAAAGCTGTTTCATATCGAGTCTTGAATGAAGGGTTTGCTTTAGCTATAGACCCTAGAACAAGCTCTACATTTTCGTCGTTTAAAGGATCTGAAAACTCCGTTGTCATAAGAGATCTGTTTTGACTAGCAGAAAGCTTAGATCCGTCCTTGGCTAAATTACCCCCTTCAAACGCAACCTCTCTTGCCGTAAGACTTTCTTCCAAAGTTACATTACCTCTAAGCCTAAAGAATTGCTCTTTACTAACTTTTCCTTCATCGTCCTTTACCTCTCTTTCAACGACCATTATTCCAGATATATTTGAAAATGCTCTATCGTTAGATGAGCTTATTGCTAATTCAGATAAATCTTGACTCTGCATATCAGCTGAAATACCAACTGGCGTATAGCTTAGGTCTTCATCATTAGTCATAATGGCTCGTCCACCTACATACATATACATGTCTCTATTTCTGTTTTCAAATGCAGCAAGTTGAGCTGGATCATTTTCAAAAATAGTTTTAATCTTACTCTGTAAAGCAATATTAGTGTCTTCTGAGCTTATGCTTGATCTTTCTGATTTTGGCAACAAGCTTGATGTTAATGAAGCAGCCATAACTTTCGAATTCCATCCTGCTGTAGCTACACCATCAGCCATAGGGACAGATGGATTATAAGAAAATGTAGTTTGAAATGGAGCTGCCTTGCTAGATCCTCCAGAAACAGATGGTGCAGCGATGTATCTTCCTTGACCATCCTGCTTAATTCCCATCTGACCTTCGATCATAGTTCTGTAGTTCTCTCCTATTTCCTTTCTTTGCTCATTGCTTAACAGGAATTTACCATCTCTCTGAGATATATCTCTACCTAATTTCATTCCCATACTATCATAAGCATAAGCAATAGCTTCGTCTGACTTGGAGAAATTTTCTATGTGAGAGTCCAAGAACGCTTTAAATTTAGGTCCTTCGCCACTAGTAGTAAGTGTTTCTGCCCATAAACCAGGATTTCCCTGTATTTGCTGAAAATCAACACCTAAATAATCTTTTTGACGATCCATGTATATTTTTTGAATATCAGAAACAGATCCTAAAGCATCAAACTTCTCAATCTCATCCTGTCCATTGATCATAAATCTCTTCATGTCAGTAGGAACTTCAGTTACATTACCATCTTCGTCCTCTTGATATGAGGTCATTATTATATCACCTTGTCTGAAATCAACTCGATATTTACCGTCCTTACTAAAAGCAGCTCCAATATTGTTTATGAAGCCATCTTTTACTATATCGGAAAGCTTGTCGTTTTTCTCTATCGCCTCTAACTGCGTCTTAGCAAACTCTTGGACACCTCCAAAGCTTTTTGCGCTATTCATGGCTTTATTATAAACTTTATTAAAGTCATTAACAGTGTATCCGTCTATTCCAATCTTTGCTTTTTCTGCGAAAAGATCGTTTCTTATTCCATTCATTACATCAGCTGAAGCTGAGTCTATGTCTGCTTGCCCAATATACTTGTAATCGGTGCTTTCCATCACCTGATTGACATTCTCTTGAATCTTCTTGTCGGTTCTTTCGGCTACCTCTCTTATATATCTTTGCCCCTCTGTAAAGGTCTTTGCTATGTCTCCAAAGTTGGTTTGGTTTAATCCACCAGCCTTTCTAGAATCATAAGTCAAGGGTTGTCTTCTTCGTTGTCTAGCCATTTTCTATTTTTTAAATAAGCCCTTTACTCCCCTGAATACGCTTCCGCCTATATTCTCTAGTCCAACCTTAACTTTCGAGCCCCCTCTTTCGGTTCTTTGAGCTATTCTATTTTTTTGCCTCATAGCAGAAGGAGTTTGACTGCCAAATTCTGATGCAGCATTAGCTTCATTGTTTTGACCTATAGCCAATCCAACGTTCGCTATGTCTGACATACCACCGTACAAAGCTTCTGTTCCAGATGCGATATCAGCAGAAGCTGAAGCCATAGCTCCAGACAATCTTTGCTCTTGTACGTCATAAATATTAGCCTGTTCATCAGCTATCATTTGATCTTTTTTGAATATAGCCTCGTCTGTATCGATTCCAATCTTTCTCATTCCTTCAATAGATTGCTCGTTGAGCTTACCTAAGCTTTGACCCATAGCTCTTGTTCCAGCTTGCTGTAAAGTAGCAGTTGTGTCCATGCGTTGACGTTCTAAAGCTTCTGTTCTAGCTTTAGTTCCTTCTGTAGGTAATTGTAGTGCTTCGTAGGCGTTGAGAGGCAGTGGAGCAGCTTCAAGCTTTCTCATTCTTTCCTCTGCTGCTTTCTTCTTGGAAAAGCCATCAATCATCTTGGTGACGCCTCCAACAACACTTATTCCCATTGAAATTGCGGTAAATGGATCCATGTTATCTAATTTTTAACAAATATACAAATTTTACAAGTTGCTCTTCGTTGCTTCTGCGTTTATAGCGTAAAGCTCAACAGGACTGGTACTTGAGTTAGTCATGCTGATTTTTGCGTAATACCCTCTCACTCCCTCAGATTCTGCTGATTGGTTTTTAGCAATAAGAATAAAATCTCCAGCATCAGGATTTGACACCACATTCGTAGTGTCTAAATAGTCTGATTCAATGCTTAGTATTTCTCCAACTAAAATCATTTCACCAATTTCAGATGTTTCTTCGTTCACAGAAGCCTTGAACACTCTGTCTCCCACGGAGCAAGTAGATTCGCTTATGCTGGGTAAATATATTTTGTTTTGAGACACAGAAGTAACAACTCCAATTCCTTGAACTGTAAGTTTTTTTGTATCAACAACTCCGTTGTCATTTCTAATATAAGAATAATACATCTCTTCTCTCTTTTGAAAAGAAGAAGCGTCTACATATCCTTTGTCTATTTCGCTCTCTACATTAACGCTCCACTCACCGCTATTGCCTTCGTGCTTGATGGCTCTAAACATTTTAGTTTCAGAAGGTCCGTCATTAGCGACAACCTCAATTTTAGATGGAGATGATTCGCCATAGAACGTATTTCTGCTTTCTTTGTCTTGGTGGTGAATATAAATCTGACCATCCTTAAACGTAAAGTAATCGTCATTTAAATTTTCAATCCACTCAGGTTCATATGAATAAAATGAAGTCCATCCTCTTGCGTCTTTTTTATATGATAAAGTTTTAGCCATGTTTTATATTTAATCTATTTGCGGAACAGCAGTTAAAGAAGCAAATCCAAATGCTCCAGAAGCACAAGTCAAGGGGTCTATTTCTAATCTATATGTACCCACTTTCAAATTTACTATTCTAATAACCTCTGTAGGCAGTGCAGTTTCTTTTCCATTCTGAACGTATGGAGGATATCCATAAGGATTTAAAGGGAAGCTTGCAACCTTCTCGGTTAGACCGTCTCCAACCTTTAATACTCGTCCAGTTCCTCTAGTGTATTCTCCAGTACTAGTGTTTACAGTAAAAGTAAACTTAACGTTCCCAGGTGAAGTCACGTTAAAAACAGAACTTTGAATGACTGAATTAGAGCAATTAGCTGATGAGTTTAATGTTCCTGTAAGTACAGCGTTTTTGCTTGGCAATGTAGCTGTTCCAGTACAACAATCGTTACAGTTATTATATATAGAGCTAGTTTCATTTACAATAATATCAAAAGCTTTTCTTGGAGAAACTTGCTCATCAACGTGCCAGCAACAAGTGCTATGTTCGGTCTTTACGACGTTTCCTGGATTTAATTGGCTGGTGTGTCTAACGTATCTTTTTTCCTTGTTATTAAAACAGTTATATGTTATGTAGTGATATTTATTTATATCAATATCGTTGAATCCTTGAATTATAGCCTCCTCATAAATCTCCAGCTGATCTGATCCTTGACCTGAATTGTACTTAGGCTCAGACAAACTACTAACGACCATCTCTTCTGATGGCTGCATTTCTCTTGAAATCCATTCTCCATTTAAGCAAGATTGATACTGAAATGAAAGCTGATATTTAGTAGATAAATTGTAAACTTGATAGCTCAAGCACACTTTATCCTCAACAACAGTTGTTGAACATTCAGAACATGAGTTTGGATCTGGACCAGGCTCTTCCTCTACAACGAACACAGGAGGAGGTGCAGATGGAACGACTTGTGGCGGTGGAGCTACAGGTGGAGGTGTTATTGGGCAACTTATATTATCAGTATAAGGAGCAATATAATCAGGATCTCCAGCTGTATTGGGTTTAGTGTCCCTAGTTGGTTTTCCGTTAATATATTTCCTTAGCCGTGTTACCGTCTTTATACCACTGTTCTCTGCCATTGCCAGAATTTTTCACAAAGATAGTAAATTAAGAGATTTGCTTTTTTATCCATTCGTAAGTAGGACGCAGACCATCAACAAGTTTGTACTTTGGCTCCCAGTTAAAAATAGATCTAATTAAATCGTTATGAGAAGATCTACCTCTAACTCCTAATGGTCCTTCTATATGATTTATTTCCAATTCCTTATTAGCTATTTTCATAACCGTATTTGCCAGACCGTTTATAGACACCATTTCTTCTGATCCGATATTAATTGGTCCCTCAAACTCTTCTCCTCTCATGAACATTGTGGTTGCCTCCAGGCAATCGTCTATGTACAGGAATGACCTGGTTTGATCTCCGTCACCCCAAACCTCTATAGAGTCTTTTGATTCAGCCACTTTTCTACACATAGCAGCAGGAGCTTTTTCCTTTCCGTCATTCCAAGAGCAATTAGGTCCATATACATTGTGATATCTAGCTACCCTTACTTTAATGCCTAAATTCCTTGCAGCAGCTAAGTAAATTCTTTCTGAAAACAACTTCTCCCATCCGTACTCGGAATCTGGAGCTGCTGGATAAACAGTGTCCTCTTTGGTGATTGGCTTGTCCGCATTCAACTGATTGTATTCTGGGTAAACACAGGCTGAACTAGAAAAGAAAACTCTTTTAACGTTAAACTTAATGCAGTTCTTTATTACGTTTATGTTTATTAATGCAGAGTTAGTCATGACTTCAAAATCATTTTCTCCTGAAAATATATACCCAGCGCCACCCATGTCAGCTGCTAAATTGTAAACTTCGTCAAATGAATTTTCACTATCATCTAAACTGTGCTGACCTGGAGCAAGAAACCAAGGAGATGAATTCAACCTCAAGTCATAAGAAACATACAAGTCGCAAATGTCTTCTTCGTTAAAAAACTCAGGCTTTTCTTTAATATCAATGATGCAGACCCAAAATCCCTCATCCTTTAGCCTTTTAGCTAAATGACCACCAATAAATCCTCCGCCACCTAAAACTAAAGCTGTTTTCATATTAACTTTTTTAAATTACTGATTACCATATCCAATTCTCCGCTATTCAACATAACCCTTGCATCTGAGTACCTATTGATTATCGGTTTACCCATAACATTAAATGATGTATTTAATATAACTGGCTTTAAACCTTTTTCCTTCATAGCTGTCAATATAGAATACACAAACGGCTCAGATTCCTCTGATACTATTTGAAGCCTTGAAGTCCCATCTTCGTGTATGACAGAAGCTAGGTCTTTATCCGAACACATTGCGTTGTGAGTCATGTACTTTAAGTTCGATGGAACATCAGTAAAATAATCATCTACATCAACATCTCTGCATATTGGAGCAAACGGTCTAAAATACTCTCTATGCTTTACTTGGGCATTGAGCTTATCCTTCATTCCTTCTCTTGGCATACAAATTATGCTACGCCTACCTAATGCTCTAGCTCCATACTCAGACCTTCCATGTATCATCCCTATAATCCTACCTTCGTCTAAAGACTGTATCAATTCATCCATGGATATATCTTCTGTAGAGCCTATCTCATCAAAAGGGTATGACCCCAAATAAGCAGTATCAATAGTTTTTGGTTTAATTGTACCTGCAAGTAATCCAAAGGAAAGACCCCTGTCGTCTGGATTAGGAGTAACGTAGGCATCCCAAATAGTGTTGTTTATTATATTCATAGCGCCTCCACCAGCAAATATTAGCTTGTGATCTGGGTATTTACGAACATAAGGCATTACCACCCCTCTGAAAACAGATTCAAACGTATATTGATTTATATATGCAAAATCTTTAGATAATTCTTCGTCCAACCTAGACTCCCCATTAAGATTAAATGTCTTTTGAAAGTTTTCGTGAGCTTTGTTAGCACAATCGGATTGCTGTAGTTTGTAATAGGAATCCATTTTTTCAAAAATATCCTGATCAAACTTTCCGTATCCAGATAACCCCATGACTTTTCCTGCGTAAATTAGGTTACCCCACCACCAGTTAAATTCTTTTTTTATAGGAGATAAGTAGTGACCGACAGCAGCATATGGAACACAAATGTCCTGAGTTGTTGTGTGTATTTTTGAAATCTCTTTTCCTTCTGCCAACCATATATTGAAGTGACCCTCATCAGATCCTCCGTCAAATGTAACTACAAGAGACTTTTCGAAATCAGTTTGGTAAAGAGCGTTGTAAACATGAGCCTTATGATGAGGCATCCAAATAAAATTATCTGCTGGAATCTCTTCTAGTAGCTTTAATTCTGAAGGACAACTATTGTTTATACAATTGTCATATCTATATGCTCCATATTTGTCTCTAAAGTAATCTATTATCTCAGCTAAAACTTTAGTCGGGTTTTTTAGCGGAAAATGACAACAAAATGCAGCGTTTTTAATGTCAGTCCATCTTTCGACCTCCACAGCCTCCAATACATCACCTCCTTTTGATATACACAGAGAAGCGTTGTGAGACCCATATATCCCTATGTTAAAACCTTCTTTCTCATATTTCCAGTGGTAGTCCCAAGTTTTGTCCCAACTCCACGACTCTGCTAGCCAAGGAAATGTATCATAGTTCAAAGCACCTCTATTGAAATTAGTTCCTTCTCTATGCATATCTTTCCTTCCAGACTGCCCTCTAAGTATGTTTATATAGTCCGAAAAGGTAGATAAGAAGCTCCCTAAGAAGGTTTCTCCCATGGAGCATACTATCTGATCCACCATTAACTCTTCGTGGCTATCTAGCCCTAAATTAAAGTCGCTAAGAAATCGTATGTCGTACTCTTTTTGTAGGTCAGAGAAAACGTTTTTATCTTTTTCATCTGTAGCAACATATGTTGGCACGTCTGTTCTGATTCTATTTGCAATGTCAGTAAGCAGATTTTCTGTTTGCGCCTCAGAATGGTCTTTTCTTGTTTGAAGAAAATCATTTCGTCTTATGTGTAAGGAATCAAATTCACCTCCTAAATCATCTACGATTTGTTTAGCGATATAGAAATATTTTTTCTTGTACTGTACTCCTAAGTTTACTTTATGAGTAACCTTGTTTCTTGTAGAAATATTCTTTCCGTATACGTGATAATAATAATGTCCAAAAAGGTTTCTTGGGAAGTGCAAAAATTTATCCTCAACATCCAGATTTATACCAGTTCTTCCTTGTGCGAAAGAATTATAATCGTTTTGATCATCAATGCCACAATACATGAAATAATCACGGTCTGGACCATTCATAGGACCAAATTTGTCGTCTTGATCACCAAAAGTAATTACTTTGGCAATACTAGATACGTTTTCAAAGTATTGGGTTTCGTTTTCTAGCGAAGCGTATTCTGGAACATCATGATAATCAATACAGTCAAAATTCTCATAAAAAAGATCCTTGTCTAAAGTAGAAAACATGTCAAACCAACTAGACTTATCTTCCCATTCAGAAAGAAATAAACAGTATATTTTTGGAGGTATGATCAGCTTTCTTCCTGTTATTACAGATATAGCAGCTACTATCTCATAGGTCATCCTTATGTTCGAGTATCCTCCCCACCAAGGATCAAAAGATATGTACTTAGTTTCCGACATACTCCCAGTCTTTTAGTCTATAATGAACAAACATGTTATTAAAGCTAGTACCTCGGAATATTGTGTTTCTACCATGTTGGCAGGTAGCTGATTCATATAATATCATTTCTCCAACCTCAGCAGTTACGTTATGCCAACTGCCATCGTGTGCTTGGATGTCTAATCCCCAATCATCTGCTTCTGGCTTATTTACACATCCACAAGCCAAGTCTTTATCTACAATAATTATTGATGATATGTGGTGAGTAGCTATCCTGTCTCTATGAAACTGAAGAGCAGCACCTCTCATGTAAGATCTTATTCCATATATAAATGTTGGCTCTATACTTTCTTTTGCGAATTCCTGATGCAAGGGAAGTAACATATTATGAACCATAAGTCTTTTTTCTGGAAGACTATTTATATCCATTATATAGCTAGTTATTCCTTCTCCTGGAATAATAGACTCCTTTCCTTCAAATTTTTCTTCAACGCCTCTTTCCTTAACCTCAGCATACATCTCCTGTATAATACTCCAGGCTTCTTCAGGAACTTTTACAACTTTAAATCCTACTGGATCTATCTTGGGCAAGTCCTCCCAATTGCTAAATGTTTTAGCAGGGGGAGCAGTGTTTCTGTGATGAACTGAAGCTAATTGAGAATCAAGAGTGTTATTCCATGGCTTTTCTCTCCACCAGGAAGTCACTATGTATTTAGATCCAGAAATAACATCTGAACCCTCGTGAAGCGTGTCTCTTTGCAGCTCACCATCTTTCATGTCATACCACCAAACAGCCTTGCCTTTTTCTGGCTTTACAGAAGCTTCCAAGTTGGGGAAATTAGTTTCTCCTCCTTCAAAATCATCATTTAAATAAATCATGAATGTGTGAGTCCTGTTACCAGAGTGTAGACAATGATTTGTGTATGAATCTCCTTCAAAAAAATCATTATGAGGTCTAAAGTACTGACCAGGATCATATTTTTGCCCCTGAAGATCCTCTCCTCTAATCAGATCTATATTAAGTTCTTTTGCTATTCTAGTCTGTATTAATACAGAAAGTTCTTCTTTTCCTAAGTTGGATGTTGACGATGTTCTGGCTGAATCATACTTTGATTGATCTGATCCAGAACCAGCAACACTAGATCTTGTGTTTGATTCGTCGATTCTTTCGATTAGTTTATCGCACTCCTCGTACGATAAAAAGTTTGGAATTTCTACTAACATTATTTTGTATTTTATTAAATTTAATTCTCATTACTTCTAGCAAGATAAGGACCATTCTGCTCCGTCTCCTATTGCATTATTCGGGTCAGAAGCTCCGTATTCGATTCTAACCTCTCTATTAGATGTAGACGTCCAAGAGAACGAAAAGCTTCCGCTTCCTGGAGTGCTTAATGACATTCCCCAAGGACCTGGATAATTTGCTGTTCCAACCCATCCACTAGTAGATATTAAGCTTCCATTATTGTAAACGTTAAATCTATTAGGTCTATCTAAAGCAACCCAATTAAAAACGTTTGTAGACGTGTCAGATGGGTTTATTATTTTTGCAGGATAGCTTCCGTATGAAAGATCTAAAGTGGCTTCAGTAACAGAAGTTCCATTACAAGAGTAATCGTATACAAGCTCTGTAGTTGTAGTGGTTGTGCTTGTTGTAGTGGTCGCTTGAGTTGTGGTAGTTGTTGTGCTAGTAGTTGGTGCTGCACAAGCAAATATACTAGTTATTTTACCTGATGAGTTTACAGTATATGCAGAAGATGTTATTATAGAATAATATATTCCATCCGATAATAAGTTCTGTGCATTCATGTCAGTATAGAAAACATCGTTTACAACAGGTAAACTTGAATTTCCTGGAAGGAAATAAAATTCAGCATTAGCACCTCCATCTGTAGCATGAGCACAAGCATCAATTGTAGAGTTGTGACTGTGTACAGATAGTGTAAACGCAGATAAAACATTAGAAGACGTAGTTGTGGTAGTAGATGTACTAGTAGTAGTAGTAACTGGGTCTATGTTTGGTAGACATGTTAAGATATCAAGATATGGAGCAATATAATCAGGATCACCAGCAACATTTGGTTTTACCTGACCAGTATCTACACCGTTAACAAATTTTCTTAATTCCGTTACTACAACGACACCCGAATTAGCCATTACTTTTTACTTTATGCAAATTTAATGATTTTTACGATTCGCTTCTTTAAGTGTTTCATAATACAAAAATGAACATCTTTTTTCGTCTAACTTTAAATCTGTATCAAAAGGGGAATTGCTTATGTATGCTCCTTTATAAAACATTCCGCTAGACGAGTCAGTGACTCCAGCATTGTGAAATATTGAGCATTCATCCCATCGATTTAAAGCGTCTGTAGCCCAGCAAAAATCTAATTCCTTTTCCACCTTAGTATATATACCTCTCTTCCAAGCATTCCAAATTGTAGCCCACATTTCAGCAGTCCAAACCTGAAGCATATGATACTCTGGATTATTCTTGAGTTTGGCTCTTTCATATACGTTAGTCATTTTATATAAATTAACTCCCATATCTCTACATTCCCTCCAAAACTCAGCGTCAACATTTCTTAAAACGTATTGAGCGCCTCCTGAATTCTTTTGATTTCTCTTTACAAGATCCTCTTCCATTCCTGCCGTTATCAGCATCGTTTCCAAAGTGTCTCTACCCTTGCTAATTATGTATTCGTACCCAAGATAACTAACCGTGTCACTTAAATGCCAAATATCGCTATTCTCGTACTTTTCTAACCCAGGATTTTTAGTAAAAATGATATCGCTATCATGAAAAAAAATGCTTTCGTGTTTGAGTTCAGGATATTTTTCATAGTGCTTGTATAGTAAGTGATGCTTAATACTAGGTATGTACGTCTTGTCTGGACGATCGTCTTCATATCTATATACTGATACTCCAGGATACTTTTCTTCTAAATAAGAAAAACAAAACTTTTCGCTAACTCTGTCAGAGGCTATAGAACAAAGTATTTGCACATCAGACAAATTAACGCCTACTTTCTCAAAAGAGAAAAGCATAACATCAATCTGCCAAGCGAAATATTTTATTTCTGGCTGACAGCTTATATACTTCATGATTATTATTTAAAATAAAATTACGAATAAAATTTTAAAAATCACAATTTCTTAAACCATCTGTCCACAATTTAAATTACAGTCTTTAAGCGTAGCGTATTGAGGATTGGTCGTTGTTTCGAAACAAGTGTCCCCAAAACAACTCCATCCTGAAACCGCTGGTGGCGGTGCAGCTGGGGCTGGCACTGGTATTGGAGTCGGCGCCGATGGTGATGGCGCAGTCGGCACTGGCGATGTCGTAAATACAGGCGCAGGTACTGGTGGCGCTGTAGGCGGTGCTACTGGAACCGTTGTATATACAGGTGATGGCACTGGTGACGCTGTAGGCGCAGCAGTTGGTGGCGGTGTATATACAGGCGCTGGTGCTGGCGATGGTGATGGCGCAGTCGGCACTGGTGATGGCGTTGGCGATGGAGCAGTCGGTGGTGGCGCTGTAGGCGGTGCCACTGGTGCTGGAGCTGGAGTAGGACTAGGTGCTACTGGCGCTGGTACAGGTGCTGGTGCTGGAGATGGAGTAACAATTTTATCTTGACAAGCCACGCAATCTATGTAAAAAGATGTTATGTCGTTTGTGTTATCGCTTCCACCTCCTTGTATTTCGTAACAAGTTCCGTTGTATAAAACGCCGTAATATCCAGCTAAATTAGTAGAACTTCTTACAGAAATAACCGTTTGAGGGTTATTACAGTCTTCTACTGAATAATAGAAATAAGAAGCTGTTGGTGCTGGCGTTGGAGTTGGGCTAGGGGCTACTGGTGTAGAAGATTCGCAATCTGTACAATCTGAATATTCACTAACTACAGTTTGTGTTGCAGCTCCACTAGATTGGAAACTATCAATTTCATAGCAAATTCCGTTTGATGCTTTTATTACAGTTCCCAAATCTAAATTAGAATCATAAGCTATCTGTTGGTTTGCTAATGCTCCAGAGCATAAGCGCAAGTTCCAATACCCTCCTGATACTGGAGGCGTTGTTGGAGGTGTTGTTGGAGGTGTTGGAGTTCCAACGGTACAAGTTGTTGCTTCTGTTGTTAATACCCAGCTGTTAGTTCCACTCTGTCTGCTTACGCTTCCTTGTTCAGCACAGAAATCAGGTGTTCCAGAATCAGCTAATACTACTTGGTCCGAAATTAAGTTTCCATCACAATCTCTGTATTGGAAAGTTAAGTTTTGACTGAAATCATTGTTTTGTATTGAGTAAGTATAACAAGGTGTAGAAGCTACAGGCGGTGCCACTGGTGGTGCCACTGGTGGTACTACTGGCGTAGTAATACATGATGTGAAAGTAAATACAAATCCACTAGTCCCTACTTGAAATGAGTTCCCGTTGGTTCCGTATTGATCTTTAAAATGCGTGTTACCACCATTATATAAAGTGGTTAATCCAGCATCTAAGTATAGTGCATGACCATTGTTGTAGCTAGAAGCTACACTTGTTTCTCCGTAAGAACTATAAACAGTAACTGGCGCTCCTGTGGCAGCGCACGCAGTAGGTCCATCAGACCATCCTTGTAAAGGATTTGTTCCGCTAGATGTGTTAGCGTAAATAACAAAAGAAGATACAGATGGTGGTGCTACTGGAGGTATTACAGGAGGTGTTGACCAAGAAACTCCTTGGTAGTCTTGGTAAGTTCCATCTACGGTAACTCCATAAACCTGATTCCCATCAACACTTTCTGTGATATTAATCACTTTGCTGGTAAGACCTTCTGCTGATCCTCCAGTCCATGCCCATGTAGATCCAGTAAACTCATAGTCCTCTCCAGTCAACTGAATTGTTGATCCAGTAGTTCCGCTTGTAGGTCCTAATATATCAACATAAGGTGTTGCAACAGGTGGCGCTACTGGTGGCTCTACTGGTGGCAATACTGGTGGTTCAGAGGTCGGTGGCGCTACTACTGGTGGCTCTACTGGTGGTGCCACTGGTGGTGCTACTGGTGATGGCGTTGGAACAGGAGGGGTAGGTATTGTTACAGGAGCTGGCACTGGCACAGGTACAGGAACTGGCACAGGAACTGGTACAGGAACTGGTACAGGAATAACCGCAGGTGCAGGTACAGGAGTAGCAGTTTGCTCACAATAGTACTTGCCTATCTTCCAAACTACGGATCCTTCTCCACAATTGTAATCATCCTCTTTCCATTCTATAACTGGATCCTGAACGCTAATGACATATAAATCATTGTAAGGGTCGTAACCTCCTACAATTTTATGATAATCTGCCGTTCCTATATTGGTTCTAAACCAATCTTTCATTCCGTACTGAGAAATCTCATCTAAGCCATTTGAATCCAGCTTTAAGACGATACCTCTCTTGTCATCAGTCCAAAATAAATCATTGTACCATTTTGCAAAAGACTCTGGAGATGTAGACATCCCATATTCTCCTACAAAAGGAATTTGAGACCCTAAAACATCGTTTGTAGACGACACGTTTCCAGAACCATCAGCATTGTAAAGTACTGATTTTCCGTACATTACTTTGCTAGTTTTGTTTTCTTGAATAACTATTAGATCTTGATCTCTTGAAACTATTTTCTGTAAAGAACCATACTTATCATCGAGATCCATGAACCCACCTAAGGTTAAGTTAAATTCATTTAATCCATTAAAGTTTGTTGTTTGTTCGTAAACTCCACCATAGGTAAGTGAGCTTATTCTGTTATTTTCTGCGTATCCAGAATAGTTAGTTAAAGGTCTTGCGTTATGCAATAGCTCTGGAGCATTAAAAGCATCCTTATACTTGTAGCTCTCTATTGCATTACCCCAGGTAAAAGCATTAAAGAAATCTAAAGTAATTAAGGCTGCTTGCTCAGAATCTTGATCACTATCATCAGTAGCTCCCAAGTGATATCCCTGACTAGACACACGATAAGTTTCGCCTATTTCGTAGAAAATATCGCTGTTAGTTACCTTGGGCTTAGTCTCTAATACAAGTAAAGAATCATCTCTATCTTTTAATACTATATTCCATGAAGCCTCAGCGTTTATGTTTTTACCTACCTCAGTGTCTATAATTGTAGCTCCAAATAGACTTAAATTAACGCTTCCAGTCTGATATAAGTCAGACTCTATTATTAAATGTATAGGGTCCGAAATATTGTTATTTATAGCCAAAACTCTAGTTCTGGTTCCATTGTCGTCAGTTGAAACACCTCTTCTCCATCTGATATTTCCTTCTGGAATATCCTTGGTCATCTCTTCTTTCATCTGCTCGTGCCACCATTCCTCTATATTCGGATAGTATCTACTAGCAGTGTATGTTGCTGAAAATGTAGTTGATTGAGAGCCTTTATATTCAGTGTAAAACAACCTCATGCTACTTCCTGGACCAACTTCTTCACTACCTTCAAAGCCTTGTAACACGGTCTGACATCTTACATCTTCATCGTAAACAATTGGTTTTCTAGCCAAAACACTCCATTTTTCACCTAAAAAGTGACCAGTGGTTGATCCAAAAGAAATAGAAAGTCCATCGGATAATGATTGTGTTCCAGAAGTGGATACATTTTCTACCCAGTCTTCAGTCCCTTCCTCGCTAGTAGATCTCCACTTGAAAGTGTCTGTTCCAGTAACTCCGTCAATAACGATCTCGAACCTTTGATCGAAGCTACCAGAAGGGGTTCCGCTTATAGTTACGTCATTATTCTGACCCTCTGTTACAGCGTAGTAATAAGGTCCTTCAAATGCATTTAAAGTTTGTCCACTTAATCTAGGATCTTTTCCTCCAGACTTATCTTTCGTGTCGTCGTGGTTTTGACTTGATTTCTTAGTATACCCATTATCGTTAATGTTATACTTCGTAGGCTTCAGCTTAATATAAGTTCCTTCTTCCTGTAGAATTTCTCCAGGAGAGGCTGTATCTAGATTATCTAAAAAGTTTCTATTTTTCTGACCATACTCAAGAACTTTTGTTTCTATGTATGTATTTTTTATACCAGAAGTATCTGATTTAACAACAAGGAAATCTCCCTCTTTAAATTTGTCAACATCAGATTTCTCTACTTTAACCCACACAAATTCATTGTCCTTATGGAAAATAATAGGGGTTATAGTGTCGTATTGAGTTTTGTTTTCTTTTATAAATAACCTGTAATACTTAGCCCACTTAGGAGCAATATTATTTATAACTAATTGTAATGTGTTTCTGTTTATACAGTCATTTACAGGAACGAAAACACTGTTGTTTTCACAAGTCATTACAGTAGACATCCTTCCGTAATCATCTAAATATACAATACCAGCTTCGTAACTTCTATTGCTTTTTGCAGTTCTAGACGGATTTCCTGGTTGAACTGGGAACGATATTTTGTTTAAGGTAAAATCAAACTTTATATCGTTATTATTGTAGTCAACCATGTTGTAGTTTTCAGTATAATTACCGTAAACTAATCTGTTTCCAATAAGCTCTTGAGTTTGAGCTTTCAGTGGAACAGCATCATAGAGCCTGCTCATTTCATCAGAAGGAAGCGTAGTGTAAACTTTGCTGTTTCTAAAAGGAAATACGTGACTCTTGTCATTCTCAAGACCAAGTTTTACTTTATCAAAGGTCTCGACAACATATAATGTTGTGGACTCTGACTCTCTAAAAATAAGCTCTATTGAAGCTACGTTTGATCCTCCTGTATTGAAAGTTACGTTTGCTTGATTAAATTCATTCTGCATTGACTCATTAGTAGCCTCTTCGTAGTCGTAAAAAAACAATTTAGCCTGAAAAGCATACTCACTAAAGGGACTTAATGCGCTAATTTCGCCGTCTAGATACTTGTATCTTATTGCGAATTGAATGAATTTATCTCTAATAAAACTCTCATCTACATTACCAGATTTAACTAATTCTATTTCTGGCTGAAATAATGGTGGCTTAACAATGACACTAACGTCTTCATCAGAAAATCCATTAATATTCCAGGATCTAGCCCTGTCTATGTTTATTTTTCTTGGAGGATTATGTCCGTCTGTCCAAAATAAATAAACTCTATTCTGATCAGTGTCATTTAATACGTTTGCACTATGTATTTTTTTGTTTTTTTGAAAGTTCAATACATTGTCTGGTGCCTCTCTAGTGTCTGATAAAATAATAGACGAAACGCCCAATACATGATCATACTCACAGATGTAAGAAGATGTTGTCGTGGCTACAAACCAATACATTTTATTGTTAGCGTCATCAGCTACAGCTCCAACAGTTTCAGGTGAATCCCCACTGTAAGTTAGCGTTAATCCAGCCAACTTATTTGATTTTACATTTTTTAGAACTCCAGTATCAGCATCAATTATACTAGATACAACGATGTTTTCAGCATGAGTATATTCATCCTTTTTCAAAAGACGCTCATCTGCGTCCTTATTCATTCTGCCCGAAAGAAATGTATTTTTTAATTTCATTATTTAATCCACTTATCTTTACCCTTCAAACTTTGTACTAAGTCGTCAAAATTAACATTCATCAATCTAATCTTAGCGTTTCTAAGTTTGGCAGAAGCCTCTTTTTTAGCTCTTCTAACGATGTATTCTTGTACTCCAAATTTTCTATTAACAATTTCCGCCTGAAGATAACTATATATATAATCTTCAGCAAGTTTATTTACCCTCAAAGTATCATCAGAGCCAGAAGAAAGACCGTCCGATATGTATTCTAAAACAATAATAGTTCCGTCACTAAGATGAGAACTGAATTTTATTTGACCTGCTTGCTTATCTATAATGAAGCTTCCGTTTTTATTTGAATCAGACGTGCTCATTCCAAATCGACCACCAGTGTGTTCAGCTTCCAATGAGTCATAATCTATAGATCTTTGTGTGTTTACGTTAGACCTTGTTTCCGCAAGGCTTTCAGCCTCTTGCAAGTCTCCATTTGCATCAAACAAAAAGTTTCCATCCTGATCCTGTAGGTAGGCATCAGCAATAGCATTAGTTCTGTTTACAACCAAAGGATGCAATCTTCCATCATCATCTACCCAAGACATTCTAACTGCCTGAACATAATCAGACGGCATAGTTATTCTAAGAGTCTCAGAGAGCTCTATTTCAATCTTCTTTACCTCTTTTAGCGCATCGTAATTAAGCTCTTGTATAGCTCTTTTAGCGTAATGGATCACTTGATACCTAGGAATGTCATTAATGATTTTATCATCACCAACATTCATCAACATAAAATTATTGATTATGTCCTTTAAAAGAACATACTGGTAGTTTCCAGATTGAGTAGGATCGTTATAATAGTCTTGTGAGCTCATCTATCTAGGTTAAGTTTTCTTTTTCGTATTCCTTATTGTCTTGCCCTTCCGCAACACTAACAACATCCTCTGCTCTGATAGTAACACCAGCATATCTTAGTATCTTAACGATAAGCTGCGTCTCCTCTTCTGGATGCAATTCAAAGTCCTTGAAATCGCTTGCGCTTGGGTTGTAGATAGGATCTCCTCCAGGAGTTGATAAATAAGTCCATTTGGGTGTTGAAGGTGTTCTATAATATATAGCTTGTGCGGATTCAGGCACAGGAAACATATCTATTTCATTTCCGTATCTAGTGTATATTCTATATTTCTCAGAAGGAGAGGCTAGATTAGCCTGTTTCAAATAAAAAAACTCAGTCTTATCAACCTCCTCTACTATATCATCAACAGACTCTGTTGTTACAGTAACGGTGTTGAGAATATACATGTCACTGGGTAAAGTGAACGTGTAGTTGTCACCAACAGCCAAATCGCTCTTTTTGGTGAAAATATCAAGTTTGTGCGATATGTCTTTTACCTCATCCGCTGCCCCTCTAGACCCTTTTCTGTTATTCTTATTAGCTATCGCCTTTCTATAGTTATCAAAATACTCTTGATAGATCTCTAGTTGAGCTGCTTTTGCAAACAGATTAAATTCGCTAGGGGATATGTATCCGCTATTGTCTTTATCTATGATAGATAGAACAGTGTTTCTGATGCTATTAATCATCTCTTATTTTTATACAAATTTACAAAAAAAAGAAACCCCTCTTTTTCGGGAGGGGCTCTTCATTAGTGTATTGGTTTTACTATAGTTTTTTAACGATAGCTTCCATTAAGTCCATCCCATCATCTGTTTTAAAATAAGATGCTAAAGCAGCTATTGGATTGTCTCCAAACTTAACAGTTAAAACTTTTTGCTGAGATTTATCATTCCATATTACAGTTCTGTTGTCGTCTTTTACAAGAAGTATTCCATTATCAACAGCTCTTATGGCTAAATTTCTAAGTTTGATGTCAGGATCATTAGCGTAATCTAAAAATTCTCTTGGATTAGATCTAGCGTAATAAATCATGTCTCTCTTTATTTCAGATGAAGTCATCTTGGACACATCTGTTCTGAAAACAATTCTAGCTATAGCCTCAAGATCTTCAATAGGCATTTCTCTTGCCGAAATCTGAGCATCTAAAGTAAACTCCTCAGCATCAAGCTCATCTTGAGCATCTCTGTGCGGATCCCATTCCTCATAAACCTTTCCTCCGTCAGGATGGTATATGCTTAGGAACTTCTGTAAGTTCGTGTTGTTTGCAGGGACAGTAAGGTCTCCATTTTCAAATTCAATAGCAGTTGAAATAACATATCCATCTTGCTCATCCATAAAAGGAGTCATTGAATTTGAAGCGTATCGAAGAGGTCTATAATTCTCTCCGTCAAAATATTGTAGTGGTTTGTTTGGGTGATGTGACGATCTTAGTAAGTAAGTAATCGGACTTTTGTTTCCAAGAAGAACGTATCTTCTGTCTTTAACGACCCAGGATTCTTTAACGGAATTTACCGCTTTTTTTGTAGTTGCCATTATAATTAAAATTAAATTAGATTAAAAGGTAAGAGTTACCCCCGTAATTAAAACGAGGGTAATTCCTACAATAAATATTACTTCAATAATACGAAGTTGTTAGCTCCCATAACACAAAGTGCACGCTCACTCAAGAAGTGTACTTGCATTGCATCAAGATCGCTAGTGCTAGCTCCTCCAGCAGAACCTAAAGTCCAAGTTTTGTACTTTCTGTCTTCTGCTTCAGATTTTCTATAACGTACGTGTAAGAAAGGACGCTTAGCGTTTTTCCCTAGAACTTGGTCATAGATAGTAGTTGTACCAGCTGGTACTACTACACCATCGATATCTTCGATAGCTCCACGAGTCGTAGCATCGTTTAAGTATTTCCAGTCAGACTTGTAAAAGTCGTATCCGATATTGAATCCAGAGAATCCAAGCTCAAGAGCCATGTCTTTGTCATTATCGAATAAACCGAAAGAAGCAGCTCCAGAAGTTCCGTAAGTGTTCAATCCAGCTAACATATTGTCAATCTCGAAAGATTTAGCTCTGTTAACGAACATTACGTTCTCTTGAATAGCTCCTTGCTTATCAAGAACCTTTACGATAGCTTCTACGTCAGTCTTCTCTGAAATAGATCCAGAAGCAATGTTACCACGAGACTCAATAGCAGAGAAAAGACCTTCTGTACCTTTGTATCCAGCTGTTTTAGCAGCAGATCCAGAAGCAGCAAGTTCTCCTTCAACCATAGAGGTTTCTAAGTAATCTTCGAAACGTAAACGAGTTTCGTGCTCAGACTTCAAATACCATAAATATCCAGTAGCTCCGTTTTCAGTAGTTACTTCAATCCATCCGATTTGAGCCATGTCAGAACCAGCTACCTCATACTTGTCTTTGATAATAATTGGGCTATTCTCAAAGATGTCAGAGTTAGCTTCTAATGAGCCAGACATTCCGTTAGTTCCTTTTTTGAATTCAGAACCATATACGTATACTGTTAAACCAGTTGTACCAGCTAATCCAGCAGCATCTAAAGTAGCACCGCCATAAGCAGCTACAGTAATATCATCTGCGTTTGCACCAGTAACAAGAGCTTTAGCAGTAGTCACTCCGTCAGAAATGATAACTGTTTGATTTACTCTAAAGCTATGTGCAGTTGCAGAGATAGTCTCTCCTGTACGAGTAGCAGCTTTCACGATAACGTGTAAACGCCCTTGTTCAGACCATTTGATTAAGTCAGAGTTTGAAGGTACTTCAGCCCCTACTAAACGCAAGAAAGATGCGATAGAACGGTTTCCGTAGCGCTCAAATTCTTTTTCATATAAATCAGGGAGATATTGATTTAAGAAATCAAAATCTGTGATGTAGTTTGTTGATAACACTGCCTTTGAAGGAGCAGGTGTTATAGCAACTCCAGAAGGAGTTGGATTCATTGTTACAGCCATTTTTTAAAAATTTTAGGTGTTGTTTTTATCTTTTTCTAATTCTCAATTTAGAACCTCCATCATCATTAACAGCTCTGAATTTAACCTTTCCGTCTTCTGAGCTTCCAACATTTTGTTTTACACTCATGTCGATGTTTTTAGTTTCTTTAACTAAATTATCGACTGCTTCAGCTTTTCCCATTTCGTAGAAATGCTTTGCAAAAGCGTCAGGGTTATTTGCCATTGCCATTGAACGATGATATCCAGCAGGATCTTTTATTAAACCGTCTTTGTCGACGAAACGATTAATAAATCCGTTAATGTCAGAAGTTTGTTTTTTTAATGAATCTTTATCGTTAAGTTTATAAGCTACCTTTTGATCGCCTAAGTCAAACTCGAAACTTTCGGTTTGACCAAAAAACTTATCAGTTTCATTTTGAAAAAACTCTCCTCTTTTCTTAATTTCTAGATCTTGTCTTTCGATGTCCTTTGTATAATCACTATAAAAACTAAAGGCTTCCTGATACTCTTTAGGGACATCTGCTGCACTTGACTCAAGTGGCTGATAGTATTTCTCTTTCTGAGTTTCAAAATGCTCTCTAGCATTATACAGTTCTTCTTTATATTTAAGCTTCTTAGAACGTGACTCCTGTTCACTATCATCATCAGTAGAGAGAAAATTACTCTCTATGTGATACCTTATGTCGTCATCGTCATAATGAGGCTTAGTTTGTTTTAAATAGTTTCTAAGCAATTCATTCTCGTCCATTGACTTATAATCCTTGCTAAGCTCTAAATAATCTCCTAGACCTCTACCAGTCTCTTTTTGATACTTCAAAAGAGCTTCTAATTCTGGTGTAAGCTCTACATTTCCGCTATTTTCCTGAACGTCTTGATCTTCCTTCAAGCCTAAATTGTATTTTTCATTCAAATACTCAATAGCCTTTTCTCGATCTTCTATACCCGATAATTCGTCTTGCGACTCCTGCACGGTATCAACAGGCAATTCTTCTTTAGCTATTTCTTCTACCACCTCAGAGACTTGCTCCTCTTGAACTTGATCATCATTATCCGATACTCTCAGGTCGATCTTGTTCTCTTGTGGCTCTTTAGTTATTTTTTGGTCTGAAGGTTCTTCATCCCCAACTGACTTAACTGTAAATTCTGCCATTTTATTTGATTTTAATTAAACTATATTGTTGCAAAAATAATTATAAATACCTTATGGTATATTAGCCCATCATTTGGTCCATCATCTCATCTGTGTTTTGAGATCCCATAAAGTCTTTTGGGCTAGTGTCTTGTTTTCTTTGCTGTATTAATTCAGCTTGATGTGTGCTTTGTTTGTCAAGCCTATCGTCTTTTGCCTTTTCTTTAGCCTGATCCCTAGAGGATATTCCCTCTTGCTCAATCTGCTTTAATTGCTGGTCAAATTGTAGCTTTTGTTTTAAAATCATCAGATCTAACTCAGCTTGCTTTTCCATTCTTTGTATCTCAAGCATAGATTTGCCTTTCTCAAACTCCATTTCGTTTTGATACTTAAATTGCATCTCCTTAATAGCTGATTGTGATGCAGCTTCGGCTGATTGAACATTAGATTGAGTCTGCATATCTATATTAGCTTGCTTGATCTTCAAGTCATCCTGCTCTTTTCTTGTTTTTCTAACTTTTAATAAAGCGTTGGCTAGCTTGATGTTTCTTACGTTTCTAATATCTATAGCATCCTCTAAGTCTATTTTGTCTCCTTGCAATGCAATTTGAATCATAGACTCTAGAACATTCTTTTCTTCTTCATCTGGATGTAATTCTATTTCGATGCCAAAGTCATGAATATGAAGGTCTTTTATATCCTCTAGTATATTCATGGCGTTTTTTCCGATGATAGAACTAAAGCTATCTTTCATCTCGCTATATTCCAGTAAATCAGAAAATCTATAAGATAGAGCTGTGGCTAATTTAGAAGTAACAGCCAATCCAGACTCTAATATATGTCTAGTCGCTGTATTTGAGTTTAAAGCAGCTAGTTTTTGAACTCCAACAAGAGTTCTCTCGCTTGGCATTGATCCATCTCTAGCCTCATTGATTCCAGTGACGTCTCTAATCATTTGCATGTAATGATTATACATGCTAACTAAAGATTGTATTTTTGCGTTTGAGCCAGTGCTAGTAAGTTCTTGAACTGGTATTTTTGCATTATTATACTCTCCATCCTCAGTAAAGCTTCTTCCTACAACACTTCCAGTCTGGAAATACATGTTTAAAGCTTCATTAGGGTTGTAAACAGCTCCGTTACCAAGATCAACACTTGCTATTCCGTCTAAATCCAAATAAACCCCATCAGGAATCATTTTGGAAATGACTTGCTGTAGTTTAAGGTGAGATAGTTGTATCTGATCCGCAAACGGAATCATTCTCTTCACTAGAGAGTCGATCTGACCCCTGTAAATTTTTGGAGCACTTACAATGTACGGAGGGTAAACTTTCTGAATCCCCGACTTTGGTCGAACCATGTTTTTCATCAAGTCCCACTTCAGGACAAAATTTGTTCCGAGAACAAGTACACCTTCGTACCATACATCTATTCTTTTTGATCGTTTTTCAAATTTAACCTGCTCATTTTGCGGAGGATTAAAGCTATCGTCTTTTCTAATAGCTCTTTTTCCGCCAACAGGAGTTTCTTTCACCTTATATACTATCTCTTTGTCTGTTTTGTAACAGAAATAAAGTAGAGTTGCGGTATTCTGATCAAAGTTGTCGGTTTTGTATCCGCCTCTTATTCCTTGATAAGCATCCCATTTAGAACTAAGTTTCGATATCTCCTTAATGTCTTCTTGAGAAAGAGAAGGGTCTATCTTTTTTAACTCAGTAATGTTTACATTCTTGACCTCTCCAAAATAATAGCAGTCATCAAAATTAGGATCTTCAGTAGGACTAAAAACTATATTTGTTGGATCTACATATTCTACCTTGATTCCGTCGTGAGTGTTGAATGTGTGCTTTACAGACTGTATACCTAATACAGTTGCATCTTCATTTAATCTTTTTCTTATTAGCTCGTAGTCGTTTATATTTAATATACCCTCTAAGGCTTTTTCTTCGGCTACTTCTATTCTCTGCTTATAGGAAAGCTTCATGTGAAGCTCTAACTCTTCCTCTGATTCTGGTAAAGTTGCAGGATCATTTACGAATCCATTTACACCAGTTTTAGAAGATATCTCCTCAAGCATTGGTTTTGCTAGCATATCCTTTTCGATCTCTTCTCTGTAGTTAACTCTTCTTCCTTGAGCAAGATCATCTACAGCCTCGACTTTTATATCGAAAAGTCTATTTGTCATTCCATTGACAACAATATCTACAAACTTAGGAATAATAGGAACTGGAGTCCAATCTAAATTGAGATATGATGTATCTCCATTTATAGCAAGCTCATTCTTGTATTTTTGAACAGATTGCTCTCCTCTAGCATACATTCTAAGCTTATGGAAATTATCCCTGTTGTTATAGAATCTAGCAGCTCCATTGTCCTTCCTGAACCATTCAGACTCAATTGCCTTACCAACTGTAAGACCAAATTCCTTAGATTCTTTCTGAGCATCAGCAGCCAGCTGATCTGGAAAAGAAATGTTTGCTACTTTAAAATCGTTTCTTAACATGCTGGTTATCCTAAAATTTCACTATTCAAGCCTGTATTATTGTACTTTGCAAATTTAACACTTATTTTGTTATGCTTTTTCACAGGCTTGTTTACAAACCTCTGATTAGCCATTATAGCCAAGCCAGAGCTTACAGTTGCATCGTATTTTGTTCTGTTAAATATGTTGTAGTTAGACCAATCTTTTAATGTTCTCATAAAATAAACCTTACCCATTGATCCAGGATCTCTATAGGACCCAAGAACATCTACTCCAACGTTTTTCTCTATGTAAGCTTCTATAGCCTCTGCGTGTATAGATATGACGGCAGAAGAGGAAGGTATTCCTCCTAGTTCTTTTTCTGTTTTCGATAAGTCGTTTTTTATTTTATCTGGTCTGTTAGTCGAGAACTTCCTATATCCTCTCTCTTTAAGATAATATAATATCCTTGGCTTGTTGTTCTCCACGAGAATAGGCATTCCGTAGAAATGTATAGCCATCAAAACATCTTCATAAAAAAGCTCAGCTGTCTGAGGTCTAGCTACATACTCTAAGAAAAACATCTCCGAAGGAGCGTTATCAAAGTTAATTTTAGTTAGACCGTGCAAAGCTCCTTTTGATCCAAAACCACCAACTACGCCTGAGATGTCATACGAATCACATCCAAAACCGCCAATGTGTGCGTTTCCTGGAGCAAAGGTGTCGTTTTCACGAATAACGTTATTTCTAAGCTCTTTTGGAGGAAGCCAGGTTACATGAAACTTTCCGTTTCTAGATGGAGTCCAAACAACATTGCTATCACGAACTCCATTTTCCCAATGAAAATCACCCTTCATTACTAGGGATTCTACTCCAATAGTATCGTTATAATCTATTTGCTCGTATATTTTCTGTAGATTGAACAAGCTGTTTTTTGATTCATCTCTGAAAGCATGATTTTCTGACCTAGGAAATTGTCTATAAAACTCATTTAAGGCATCAGGATCGTTCTTTAATGAATCAACTTCATTTTCCCAATAATCAATAACCCCCTGAAATATGTTCTCGCCATTTACGTCTACAACGGGTTCTTCTGGGGTTTTAAATACTGGATGTCCAAAGCAGTCTAAAAAACCTTCCATGTTCCACTCCATTGGTATGAACAAAGAGTATAATCCACTTTTTGTTTGTCCGTTTGAGTTTCTGTTTTGAGGATCAGAATCGTAAAATAACTTCTTGAAGTTGTCTCCACCCTTATCTAAAGCGTTAGAGGTAGATCCCATCATGCACTTTCCAATAACTCGCCTTCCTAGTCTTAAAGTGGTTTTTGTTACACGCCAGTTATTGAGTATATTATCAGGTCTTTCCCATTTACCAGATTCATCATGAACCAAAAGCCTTAACTTCTCTCCATCATAACTGTTATCTCCTGTGTTTTTCCAGTCAATTGTAGTGTCAAGACCAGTCAAATCCTCTACGCTGTCTATATCCTCGATGCTTTTTCTTGTTAGCTTACTGGCTGGAACTCTGTATGCGAGCTCAGTCTTCGGTCTGTCCATACCATCCTGTATGGGTTTAAAGAAAAAAGGATAGTTTGTTGATATTGGCACAACCTTGTCGGTAAACATCTTCTTAGCGTCAGATCCAGTTTTTGATAAAATACCAAACCTAGCATCAGACGTAACCGTTGCTTGATTTACGGTCTCTCCAGAAGCCATAAAACTAAAACCTGAACGCCTGTTTTTTAGATAACATAATCCATAGCATCTTTGATCAGCTTTACATGCCTCCCAGTAAATAAAGAATATCCTATTTGATTCCCTGAAGTCGGGTTTACCTACATCTATCTTTGTCCATTGTAGATACATGTAATGGCTGCCAGTAATATAAGTAGGTGTGCCATTATTTTTAAACCAATAACCACTCTCTCTTCTCTCGAACTCATCTTCAATGTAAGGAATCCATGACTCTTTGAATGAGGACGGCATGCTATTCCACTGGAATATGGTCTTGATTTTGAATAGTTGATTTGGGTACTCTGCTTCTTCCCAGAATTGCTGGGATTTTTCCTTGCTTCGCTCATGGATTTTTTTTGGCTGCAAAGGTAATGCAATTTTTAATCCGTTTATATTAATTACCCTACCAATTTGACCAGTCTTAGAAATAACTACTAGATCAGATTCTCGATCATAGCCATAATCCCACGATTTCTCTTTATTCCTTCTGCTTAAATCCTCTTCAGAAACAACATCTATATACGTAAATAGATTGTTATTTTCTTCCTCTAGACTCTGCAAAGCTCTGGAATCCGACGTCTTTTTTGTCTTGTGATTCATCATTATTCTCTAACTTATCTCTCTCTAATTGAATTCTATTCAGTATTTCAAAAGCATCAAAGATCGCTAGCTTCTTAGTTGCAGCTGCATTTTTAAGTCTGTCCGCAGCCAAATCCTGTTCTGGATCGTCAGTAATGATTTCGTCATGAGCAACCTTAATAAGCTCTTCTACCGCCTTTTCTCCAGCAGCAATGACTCTTTCTATGGTTTCTTTAATATCTTTTGACATAAGTGTACTCAAAGCCTCCTGAGAACGTAGTTGTAGCGTACCAGTAATCTTTATCCATTTTAATTTAATTTAATACAAATATCATTAGTCTTCATTCGATACATCTTTACTTCGTCTATCTCAAATTCGTATTCACTATCATCAACAAACACGATTTCATCTCCCTCGCTTATCCCTCTAGCCTCTAAGTCTTTATTTGAATAAGACACAAAGCCCTGGTTAGATTCATAATCTCCTAGCGTAACCATTTTTTGCGCCTCCTTCTTCGGAGTGACAAAACAAAAATGATCAAAACTATTCCAGTTATTATTTTTCTTAACAAGATATATTTGGTTTAAATCTACAAGATACAGATTATCTTTGAAATACTCCCTACTTTTTCTCTCATAACCCTTCATGTCGTAGTAAGATCTGAAGACGTTATGGTGAATAACAACTAGATCTCCAATAGATATCTCTCCGTCATAGTCTATAGGAACATTTTCAACCCTACCAATTCGGTTTACGTCTTTGTGATTTTCTATAGAAGAAGTTACTATTACTCCTTTTTTTTCTCTATTGTATTCTGAGTTTCCGCTAGGTGTAATTAAAAACTTTCGTAATGGATTAAAAGTTGACATTATATTCGATTGTTATAGGCATATTCTTATTGAATTCTTTCCATTTTTTAATTTCATCGCCTTTTTGTATCCATACATTATAGCTAAGATCGTCTTGTGTAACAGCGTGTATTGTCCAATCGCCCCCCATAACTTGCTGGTCGATCATATAATGCATAGCATCCTTGTAGTTTGCTCCTACAGATATTTTTCTAATGTGTTTCATTTTGTTCTATAAATGTAATCTCCAATGAACTTTCTCTTAGGGGTGTCTATTATTTTTCTCTTTTCAAAAATAGGAATGCCTTCTGGAAAGTAGACCATAGAAATAACTTCACCTGCTTTTATTAAAACATCTCTATCTTCCGAAACGTCAATAAACATATTCAAGTTTGGCTGCAATACCACCTTTGGATTTATTGTCATTGTCCCTGGAGCCACCATAATTCCTTTATTGTAATTATAATAAATGGAATCCATAAAAACCAAATCAATTTGTTTTTTGCTAGAAAACTTTATACTTGGATTTAATTTTATATTGTAAAGATTTTTATTCCATTCATCACCCATTTGATTGTAATGCTCATTATTTGTATGACTTGTAACCAAAAACCAATCGTTTAAATTATCTGGCGTATGAACGGTCACAGCTTTATTTCTAATAGAAAAAACAAGATCACTAGGCGCCTTGTATAACATGCTTTTTTTGAAAACATCTATAAATGAAGGACAAGTCTTGACGTTCATGTTCTGATTTACATTTATTTGCTGTTTTTTTAAAGAAGAGAACCAATATGGCTTTTTCTTTACACAACTAACAAAGAAATCTTCAACCCCGTAATCAAGATGCTCATGATACTTATCCCAATATATAGTGTTAGCTTTCATAAAATTATATTAAATTAAAATAACACTACACAAGTTACGAAATTAAATCGTAACAGGTGTATCGTAATAATGATAGCTATAAGCGTGATCAGAATAATAATGTTGATTTGTGGTAGGCGTTGCTCCTCCAATGTTTGTACCTGCTGCAATTGAAGGGTGTGGAACGCTTATTTTAGCCTCTACCTTCAAGCTATTTTCAAACCTAACTTTTGGCAAACCCCACATTTCGTAATGGTCCCTACCTTTTAAATAAGTAGTTTGATGAGCATAAAAAACATCTGGTGTTCCTAAATTTGATGGTGTTGTTCCTCCAACCATATTAGACATCTCGCCACTCCTAATTATAGGTTGAGTCATTCTACCAGATGGACCAGATAGAGCAGCCCAACTTTGATAGTAGTGATTTTGAATATTCGAATCATTTTCAGCAGTCCACCCCCAAAAAGGACGGCACCAGCTTAGGTTAGATGCAGTGTTGCAGTCAGATCTAATTAAGTCAGCACCTCTAGTATAAGCCGTGCCATCGATAGTTATTCTTAAAGAAGAGTGTACAGGAGTAGTCCCCCAATCAGAAATTAAATGACCAGAAAAGCCAGTTGCCCAACACCAATATCCTGATTTGCTTGTGACGTCTGTAATGGTTAGCCATGTATCTGCAACTCCAGCAGTGTCTTGAACAAAGTTTGATTGAAACAATCTTGATGCGCCTCCTCCAGAACCATTGTAATCAGCAGTGTTCCAAAAAGTATCTTGTCCATCGTGATAGGTTGAGTTGCTTCCATTCAAAACATAATTTGGTGTAAATGTAGCTCGAAAAGGTATTTTAGACGCATCTGTTATTTCAGAAGATGTTCCTGAAGAGACTGCGTCTCCGAAAAATGATGATAAATTTGCCATGAGTTTGTTTTTTAAATGATTACTATAGGATCTACAATTCTTTTTGCATATGCCCTATGAGTGTATCTGTGAGTACCAACCCCTGCTGACCCTGTGCCGTTAGTAACTGTGTCGGTATATTTATTGATTGCACATTCTACTTTGATACTGTTCTCATATCTTACAGAAGGTCTTCTTCCTTCAACAAACCATGACGGATGTAATAGATATGTAGTTCCTCTAGAATTCCAGTCATAAACTCCAAATTCATCCTCTTGATCGTAATTAAACCAGTTTCTATCAACAAAGTCACCATATGCAGCTCCTGGAAAGTTACCAACTCTAGCTCCATAAGAACTAGTATACCAAGCACCACTTTTTCCAAAATGCCCCCATTCTGGATGCTGATAACCTAAAGTACTAGAGTTTACGTCATTATGAGTTCTTAATTGAACTTGAAATGTATATGCACTTCCATCAACAGTAATTCTAATCTTAGAAATAGGTTTGTCTCCTGTGGTTAAATCGTAAGTCGCTTGATTAGCTCCAAACCCTTTTACATAACACAAATTACCAGCCTCGTTAGAGTGATCCATTATCGTTATCCACTCACCTGCATAAGTTGCAGAGTCGTATTGATTCCAATCAGCTCCTAATCTAGGAAACGTAGTACTAGAAACTAAAGTGCCAGCGTTATCTAATGTATTAGTCCTCCCACTAGGTGCAGTATAAGGATCCCCATTAGTTGATTGTCCTGTGTTGTTATAAGAGTAATACCAAAAATCATTTTCATGGTCTCCATGCCAAGTATGGCTATCTCCATACTTATAGTATAATGGGTTATTATTATGAGATATAGGTAATTTTCTAGGGTCTGTTATTAACGAGGTGTCAGCTCCGCTTCCTTGAGCGTCTCCAAAAAATGATGATAAATTCGCCATAGTTTATTAGTTTTGACCGATTATTACCCAACCTTTTAACGCTCCTGTAAATACCATCTCAAATGAGCTATACCTGTTATCTAATGTTAAATCAGATCCTGATCCTAGTATCAACTGTCCGTTTCTGGCAAGAGTACATGTATCCACCTGAGATAAGTTTGATATTTTTACACTATCCCCAACAGCAGGAGAAGCAGGCAAAGACAACACTAGATTTGCGGTAAGAACATATAGTCCACCAGCAACCGCAGTTGTATCAGCACTAATTACAAAAACTGCATATTTTGCGTCATTAATATCCAAAACAACGTCTCCAGTTCTGTTATTAACCTTAGTTACGTCATTAGCGTCATCATTCTGTAGATTGACTATATCAGAGTAAACCTCAACAAAGTTATCGTTAACCTTATCGAATGCATCTCTTATGTTGTCGCCAGTATTTAAGTCTCCAGCGGTTCCTAAATCAATTCCTTGTCTTGCCATTTTGTGTTATTTTTTACGTACAATTTGTGTTATCAAAGATAATATTATTTTCGCCACCCATGTAGCCGTGGTAGTAACATTCGTATGAAAGGAAATCAAAATCTCCAGTCACTGTAACTGTAACATTACCATAGTAATATGGATATTCATTTCCGTCAAGCCCTGTTTTGTTTCCAACAGCATATTGACCAGTGTAAGTCACATTACTAGTTTTTCCGTAATTCAAAAATGCTATTGGATGAGAAGCGCTTACATCTTTAAAAGTGTAAGTTCCCGTGGTCATTCCGTATAATCCAGAATTTCCATTAAAAGCATACTCTCCTCCTCCATAAGAAACGGTGTTTCCTGTAGCTCCACTAATTAAGCAGAACTCAGCTTCCGTTGGTGTAGCTGTAGTAGTTGTTGTTGTTGTAGGAGCAGCCGTTGTTGTTGTTGTTGTTGTAGGTGCGCCTGTAGTTGTAGTGGTGTAATTAAATAACGGATCAGCAGTTGTAGTGGTAGTTGTTGTTGGAGCTACATTTGGGAAACAGTTATCGGTGAATATTAATTTATTTTCACCCCCCATGTATCCGTCATTAGCGCAATCAAAACTAACTAATCCAAAATCACCCAATACAGTTATAAATACATCTCCATGGAAATACGAGTATTGTTTTCCATCTGGAGCAATGTGAGAAACACTACTTAACCCTTTTCCAGAGTATTTTATCTTATCCCACTTACCATAGTTTAATATTGCAATTGGATGTGATTGAGGAACGTTTCTTAAAAGAGTTACTCCCGTGTTCAATCCATACTTAATATTTGCATTATGTGGATCTCCATCTAGTATAAGATTTCCTGCATCAACAGTTATCGAAACATCAGAATCAAGACATCTTGTGTAGGTAAGATTTGAATCAGTTGTAGTTGTGGTTGTTGTTGGGGCTGCCGTAGTAGTTGTTGTTACTCGGCTAAAGCTAAACCCATTTTCACCTCCAGCATAGCCATTAGTGAAACTATAAAGATTTACTGTTGAAAATATATCATCAACAATAACGATCACTTGTCCGTGGTAGAAATAATAAGGAACATTATTTATAGATTTAACGCTTCTTTTGTAAAAGTCTCCAGCGTAACTAATTCGTGAGTGTTGAGGTCCAAAAAAAGGAGAGCTCGTTGCACCTTCTATAGCTATAGGCTGGTCTTCTGCCACATTAAATATATAAGTACCAGTTCCTAAACATAGTCTGCTTCCAGACAATGACAATGATTCCAAACTAGTTCCGTCAAAAGTAAGCTTACCATTAACATCTAAAGCCACATCATGAGCAACTGATGTTGAAACATCAATAGCCGTAGTATAGTTTTCGTCTCCATAATTAAACGGAGCCTCTGTTGTGGTTGTTGTTTCCTGAGCTAGTACCGTGTATGAAGGAGTAGCTGTTGTTGTTGTGGTGGTATAAACAACTAACGGAGCCTCTCCTTTCTCTAAAGCTTCATTGCCTACGCAATCAAAGTTTCTTATAGAAGAAGAATATATGTTAGTATTAGCAACCGTATTTAAAACATCTGAAGTTGTTGTCCCTCCATTAGAAAGGTAGTCTTGATGAACAAATATTTGTTCCATTCCAAGATAACCTTGGTTTTCAGGAGTCTTGTAATAATAAAGACTAACCCTTCCGAAGTTCCCAGTGACATTAATGGTGACGTCTCCATAGAAAAAATCGTAAGGTTGGTCAGCTTCAGTTCCACGTACTTTTATCAAGTGTCTTTTAGAGCTTAATCCAGTGTAATGTATAGCATTGTATTTTCCCTTATTCAATACCGCTATAGGATATTGCTCAGGAACATTTAATATTTTATATTGACCATTAGTCAATACGTAATTTGTGTTTTTATACTCAGTCTCTCCGTTGAAGAGCATTTTTAAACCATTATAGTCAACAACACTAGCTTGAGTAGTGTCAACTAAACAGTTTAAATTAGTTATGAATTCTGGTAAATTAGCAGCAGGTGCAGCAGTCGTAGTTGTGGTTGTAGTAACTTCTACAATTAATGTGCTTGTTGCGTCATAAGAAGTCAAAACAAAACTAGTAGAAGGTATGTGTCCAACTATCCCCCTTTGATCAACAGCCCCTAAATTATAAGAATAAGTGATATCAAAGAGCTTCTTATCCCAAACAAAACCATTTAAACTAATTGCATATCCACCTGGAACATTTGTAATGTAAACTCCATTTGCGTATAAAACTCTAGTATGACCAGTGCCTTCGTAATGAAGCCAATAGTGTTTTCTATCATGGACTCCCTGAAAATGCTCTAAGGTAGGATTTATTACCCCTACCCCAATTCTAGTGTCACCTGAAGTTGAATAGTAATGAGTGTAGTAATACCTGTCATTAGCCCAAGAAATACCTCTAATTCCCCTATAACTTGAGGATGCGTCATTAGCCCAGAAGTTAGTTGAGTACTCGTAGGAGGTGTTTAAAAGCCTGTAGTAGTGGTTTCCGTCTCCCATAAACAAATATTCGGGATGACCTTTTCTAAAGTAATAATAGCCAAGATTGTTTGGCATTATAGAAATGTCATTTAACGTGTATCCTGCCTGACCTTCAGCGTAGCTAATCTGCCCAGTTCTCCAGTTATTAGATGAGGCTCTATAACTAACTATAATTTTATTATTGAAGTTTGTTATAGATATACATCCATCATTACCCATAGAAGCAGTTACATTCTCCCAGGTAACAAAATCTTTTGTAAAAAATGGGGGTGCTCCAGAATCTCGGCTAATGAAAAACCAAGCTTTATTTATTTCGTCGTAAGCTATAGTGTCAAAAATAGGGCTATAACTAAAACTGTATCCTGGATGAACGATTGTTTCCCAGTTAATCATGTCCTCAGACATGTACATGTAGGAATGACTGCCGTTTGGCTTTGTGAAATACCTTCCTCCAATATATTCTACATAAGTATCAGAGCTTAAAGTTGATGGCAACTCATCTTTTTGCTCGAACAAAAGGCTAGTTCTTAAACTTTTGAATATTTCGGTATTTTGAAATATAGCGGCAGAAGCTGCTGGAGTTTGACCAAAAGCCTTTAATGCATATTCACTATTCAACAAGGCTTTTATAGACTCGTCATTATTAAGTATCAACGAAACAGCATGATCGTTTCCAGCTACATCGTAAGCCGTCTTAACGTTATTCATTATCAAGCCAAATCCAATGTGACCTGAAACGGTTTTTAGGAAAGCTTTAAAATCATCATGATCAGTAGATATGTCTGTGATTACTAGATATGCGTTAGATTCTAGCTTAGAATTCTCCTCTCTTGTAACGTTTTGCGATATTAAAGTATAGGCAAACGTTTCAATTCCAATAAGCTCATCGTATCTATCGTGCGACTTCATTGCATCCAATAAGTTTGGATACGATATAACTTCCTCGAAAGCTAACCTGTTTAAAGATGAGTTTTTTAGCTGTGACTCTAGCTTACCAGAGGTTATGTCTGCACTAAAAAATATATCGTATATATATACCGCCTTATCAGATAAGCTGTTAGCCATTTGTTTTTATTTTACTATTATTTTAAAAAAAATTATTCAGCAGCAGGAGTCGTTGTTTCTGTTTGTTCTTCAGTAACAGGAACTTCCTCTTCCTCTAATGGATAAGGTGCAATCTCAGCAGTATTTGCTTTGATAACCATTCCATTAGCTATGAATTCTTTTTTTTCAGTGATACCTAAAATATCTGCTTTTCTTTCTTCTGTAATAATATTTTCATCGACTAAAATATTATTTTGAAACATGTCAACTGTTCCTCCAGCATCTAAAAGCTCCTTAATAACCTCGATATTAATATTGGTTTTTGAAGCAGAAATAAAAGATGTGAGCTCTGATTGTGTTAGTTTTGAATACAAACTTCCCTTATTGACACTAGTAAATAAGCCAAATCTGTCGACAATTTCTTGCTCAGTAATATCTCTTACCGTTAAATCATCCTCTAGTATTTGACCAACAGATAAAACAGTTTCATCTGGCACTCCTACTCCGATTGTTACTGGAATTTCTGCATTCTCATTAACTCCAGTGACTATTTTTCCGTCTAATATAACTTGTTTCATTTTTTTTTATTAAGATATTGTTCTTATGTCTGTGTGATTGTCTGTTGGGCTTATGTAATCCATCTCATGACTATAATCGATATTCATAGAGCAAAACCCTGTATATGGCTGTATATTACCAATATCCATCATCCAACGCTTAGCATGGCTATCTCCTCCTCTTAGGTTTACATCCGCACCATCTGCGAAATTATCAAACATCCAATCAAGATCATGCAAGTAAATATTACTATAAGGATGATGTGGCTCTAGTTTTACAATTAATTTATTGCGTTGAACTGGAGTGTAGCTCCATCCCCAAGTAGTTTCGTTATCCGTCCATTTAAGAACTTTTCCGTCAGAAACTCTAGTGAGAATAACTCTCGCTCCTCCATGATAATAATAATAAACATCATAAGAGATAACGTATCTTCCGTCGTTTGTTGTGGTGTGTCTTACGCCGTAATAAGCTCCTTGATCGTAGCCATATTTAGTGGTTTGTCCACCGAAAGTGAAGTGAGCGTCTTTAACGTAATCAGTTCCATCTCCATTTTGAGCCCATCTAAAAGCATAAGAGGATCCAGATATGCTATTACCCATTGACATGAAGTGAACAACCTTGCCGTTATCACATAGAATAGGTGTTCCCCTGTAACTAGACTCACTTAGATTTGGTGTCGCAGGCATTCCATCACTATTATCTACAGTGCTATCTATAACTTGAGTCATTTTTCCATTAGCAATTGGATCATAGTTGTAAGTTATAGCCGTTGTTCCTTTTGCAATATCTTTAAGATTCCAGTCGTTTGAGAATGAATAAAGAACAGGTCTTTGTTTCCCAGCAGCAGCATTGTACACCATAACAACCATTTGGTTTGTATTTTTGTTGTAACAAAAATTACCATATCCAGTTGAAATAGGTGCTGGCAAGATAAATCGCTCGCTTGTATTCTCCCATTGACGATCCTCGTATTTTCTATATACAGCAGAAAGCTGAGTTACATTATCTCTTAGCTGAGCTCTGTTGTTATAAGAGTTATTATAATCTGTTATACCTCTTGTTCCTCCAAGATAAAAAGTTGTGTTGGTTCTGGCGATGTACCATGATTTGTCTGCATCTCCAACAATAATACCAGTATCTCTCATCCAGTCAGCAGACCATGTTCCATTATATCCATTCCAGACCCCCGTTTTGTCGTTCCATGTTCCCATTACGTGACCGTAAACGTTTTTACTCATAGCAAAACCTAATTCATATCCAGTTTGGGAATTTGATGTTCTATAGGCTTGAAATGGAGTTATAGCACCACCATTATATCTCGTGTAATGTTCACCATTTCCATCTTTAATATAGTTATTAGACGTGTCATAACCTTCATTATTTAAATGCATAATCATCTGAGATTTCCCCCAGTCTGGATTCTTAACTTGTTTTCCGTAATGATTATACCAGGTTATAATAGCTTCATAGTTGGCTTGATTAATTCCCGATGCCGACCAAAAGCAAGGTCTTTCATAAGGATGAATATAATCTCTATCTCCTTGTATATTTTCTCTAATCAAAGTTAAGGAAGGCAACCCACTTATGGTAGTTGAAATTTCAGCGTCAGTAGCTACAAGAACATCTTTTGCTACGTTAATAGCTGAAACAGCATTTGTTGCGCTAGCGTCAATATTATCAGCTGTTTGGCTAAATGTGTTTAGAGCTGTTTGTGCATCCTCTTGAAACTGAGCGTTTGCAGAGTCGATTGTATCAACTGCTGCTTGAGAAAGTCCAATTACAACCGACTGAAAATCATTTCCAGTCTGTAGTTGATTTAGTCCTTTTGTGTACAGAACCACCTGCTCAGCGGTAGCTGTACCATCGGTTAATTTCTGTGCAATGTCATCTACTAGACTTTGACTTAAAGTGATCGAATTCGCCATCTTTTTTTATTTTTTACAAATTTAATAAATATATTGTTATAAGTTTTGTGCATAATACATATCCGACAGACCAACCAAGTGGTATATCGCCTCTTTCGAAGAATCTCCTCCACCTCCAGCTGCGTTAGTCCAAACGCCATCTACGGCGTTATAAGTCAACGACTGACCTTCTTGCGGAGAGTTTATAGAAACGTCTGACAAATCATTAATACCAGCGTTAACATCAACTCCTCCAGAAAAACTAGCGGATAGGTTTCTAAATAATCCTGCCTGATATATGTGTGAGTCGGTTGCAGCGCTTAAATCCTCAGCTTCCTTTTTAACTACTATTGTAGCAACATGAATAGCCTGTTCGGCAGTGTTGTTAGCCTCAACAAACTCTTCTAAGAATATACTTTTCTCGGCAACCTCCTTATTATCGTAATAGTCAGTTCCATAATAAACTATAAGCAAATCTGGAGTTGATGGGAAAAAATAAACCCTCTGTATGGAATATTTATTGTTAGGCATATTAGCTAAAGTTCCAGACCCATTGTCAAATTTGGTTGGATCCATAACGGCATACCCCTGCCCTGTTGGACCGTCATCCCTAACGAATCCTCCAGATCCATCTTTATAATACCTATGTATTCCAGCTAGGTTTTTAGCCCCGTCTATAATATTTGAAGGAAAATTAGGATTTACACTGTAGTTTCTTCCTAAAGCAAAAGACACACCAGAAGCCCTGTTTAATGAAAGGTTAATTCCATTTGCAGATATTTTGTGACCTGATCTTTTGATAGGACCAAACATTCTAATGAAAGAACTAAACTGATCTGAATTACTATAAGCTGTTTTAGGAAAAGTTCTAGCAAATCTCAATACTCCTTCTGAGTGAATTGCAGACCCTATGGTTATTGCATTTTGATATTGTGCGTCTGTAAACGGATCTAATTGCTGATTAATAGTTCCACTATCATCAATATAAATCCAAGAGTTCAATTGTTGTGGGTCTAGTGGATCTAAATTAAAAACATCTATAGTCTGAGTATCCCACTCAACGTAATTAATTTCAGGATGAGGCTCAGATGCAATTGTTTTATTTAAATTTACAACAATACCTTTACCTGCTTGTATGGTAAATTGAGTGTCATTAGCTTTGCTTAGTCCTCCTCCATATAGTATACCAGAAGAAAGCTCCTCTGTAAGAGTTGCTAAGCTTATATCATGGTTATGGTATCTGAAGTGCATCTCTTCATGAACACCTTCTTGCTTTATATATATACCATTCTCTATGGCTGGCTCAGTATTTTGAGCGTTATTGATCTTAATTATGTTTTGAGCGACTAAATCATCCCCAGTAACATCTCCAGTAACAGTGGCTGAACCACCAACGGTTAAATTATCTCCAACAGACAAATCACTTGTTATAATGACGTCATCAGGAAGTCCTACGTTAAAGGATATGTTAGAGTCTAATGCTTGAGGTGTATCTGGAGAAACAGTGACTTCAGAAGCAGTTCCAGTAACAGTAACCGTTTGAGTCTTTTCTACCAAATCATCTTCTATTCTAGATCTTTCGGCATTTGTGATTATATATCCAGAACCAGAGCTGTTTATGTCGTTTAGCTCTGTAGCATTATGAATAGATAAATCAGTTACATCTGTTGGCTTATTCTGAATATAAGCGTCATTGGTTATTATTGATTCAGCCCAGTTTGCTTGAACATTTACCTCAGCTTCAGCAGCAATTCCGTCTAGCTTAGACTTTAATATTGTAGTAAAGTCTTCTTGAGATAGTTGCTTTCCAGCAATCTTATCTACTTTTTCATCTAATGCGTTTTGAAGACCTGCGACACTAGATATGGTTAATGACTCAAGAGTATCTCTGTTTAACTCAATGAAGTCTACTACTTCCTGTAATGAGTCTAGATCAACGTTATCGCTTAATAAGAGCGTATTTATCGTGTCTATATAGCCCTTTAGTATCTTTCCTTGATTCGCTGATAAAGGAACGTCTGACCCAATAGAGATTAAATTGTCTATTACGTCAGAATGTCGAAGACCATTTGTGTGTATTTCGTTGTAGTTTGTTCTTTCTTGATCGGTTATGATCTTTCCAGAGCCAGCACTAGTAACATCTCCAAATTCAGTTATAGAGTCGTCACTAAAGTCTTTGTCTATTACAGATTGGTAATTAGACACAAAAAATCTTTCGCTTGGAATGAAAGTTCCGTTTCCTTCTATAAAGTTTACCTGCAATAAAAGATAGTTGGAATCGTGATTCTCTACAGAATTGACCTGGAAAACACCGTATATATTTAAATTACCCTGTTGGTTTATTTTAATATAGTGCTGGTCGAATGCTTGTATGTATTGAGTTACGACATCTCCAGATCCGCTAACCTTGCTGAGATATATTGTTGTTACAGCATTTACAGACGTGGGAAGTGAGTTTTGACCAGAAAAATTTAAAATTCCAGAAGGTTGTGGCTCAGAGCCTAATGTTTTATACTCATATATAACTCCATCAAACTGATCTATTAATGAATTATCATTTAATAGATTTACAATGCTATCTACGCTAAAGTTCTTTGTTTGCTGCGTAGCAGAATCAGTTCCGATCCAGAGGTCGGTTAAACTAGGGGTAGTATCGAGAGCGTAAGTAGATATTCTTGCCATCTTGCTTTTTATGCAAATTTACAAAATAACAGGACACACTTATTTAAGCTATGGTCCTTTAGTCGCTCTTATTGTCCTTCTTTACAGCCGAACCGAAATAGTATCCAAAAATGCTAAGAGCAACACCTTCTACTATACCGATCATATGAATAAAAATCTCTTTATTGCTTTCTGGAACATTTGTAGTTACAACAGTGTAAACTAAAAAACCAAATGCAGATAAACCAACTATTCCAGTCAAAGACATCATCCAGTCTTTTCCTCCAGAGTTAATTATAGCAGCCTCTCTCTTTCGAGCAGAATCCCTATCCTCCACCTCTAACTTATAAAGCTGAACCAACTGATCGTGAGCAGCAGCCTTTTCCTCATCAGACATGTCTGGGTCATTGTCTATAAGATTCTTTATGATTCCAGTAATCCCTGAGTCTGGCAAAAACTTAGAAGCCCCTTTTACAACTCCAGGTAAAATTCCAAGCAATATCTTACCTAATCCAGTGTCTTTAAAGGGTTTTTTAGTGTTATTTTGGTTCTGGTCGCTCATATATATCTGTATTTAGTTTTGCCGTCTATCTTTTCGGCAATAAGACATCTTCCTCTGTTTTCGTCATCTGAAACATAAGATACGTGTATCCAGTCTGGATTCTCGTCATCTCCAAATTCCCAGATAAGTTGATCAAAGTTTAGGTTTTTCCTTATGTACTCAAACATTTCAGCGTTTGTTTTATATCCAAATGTATCATCCAGGTCAAGAGCTCTACCTTCACAATGTTGTGAGCGTTTTGCTCCACCAATAGCACGATTCAATTTTTCACATCTGAAAAAGCTATTTATTTTGACAGGTCCCCCAACCCACTCTCGAAGAGGCTCAAAGACTTTTACAGCAATTCCAACCATATTTGATATCTGGTAACCATTCGGACTATTATCTATGTTTAGTCTTTTAGCTGTATTCGACCTAATCGCTTCTTTAAAAGAAATGTGATCGCTTATTTTCATTGAAGATTATTTTTTGGGCTTGCGTCCAGATCTAGATTTACCTGTTACGATAGCTTTTGGAACATCGCCTAGTTGGCTTCCAACTTCTTTGATTGCTTTTGTAACGTCTTTCATCTCTTCACCAACTCGATCAACCTTAAATGAAACTTCCTCTTTAAGTTGAGAAAACTTTTCCTCAAGAATATCTGGAATCATATTGTTGTTTTCGTCTTTGGTCAGACCTTTTTTAGTAAGGTAGATTGCTGTAATATTAACTATTATTAATAAAATTAATAATCCTAGGGTAATGTAAATTAAATTCATGTTTATTGTTTTATGTTGATTTATTTTCTTAATGCGCCTCCCCTTGCTCGGTTAGGTTTTCTGTGTTCTGATATTAATGTTCCGTCTTTGTGAGAGCAATCCATTTCATCTCCGTTACCATAGGTTCCGTTTTTTCTATTCCATTTGTTGCACTCAATACGCTTCTTTACTGCGCTTGGCTTCTTTTGATACTTTTTGTCGTATGCAAGCTTCTTAGCCCTTGCTAAAGGATTGCTGGCATAATACTTTGCAGATTTACCTAATCCCATAGCTTATCTATTTTTTTTGTCTTTTTGAAGATACTCAAGATCTTTCATAAAATCTCTCATTTCGAGCATCATTTTATCAACTTCTGCCTCTATCGCTCTTTGAGCTTTCCAGGTGTATTCCTTCTCATTGTACTTTAGCTTAGATACTTCGGCTTCTGCAATGGCTAACCTACCGCTTAAAGTGTAGTAAGAGCCTATTATAGAGGCAAGCAAAGTGCCAATCATAATTATTTGACCAAGAGATATACTCAAGTCTGCTTTACCGTCACCGTCAATATCTATTTTAGCCATTTCTAAATAATTTTTTATATATCTGTATCGCTGTATAAACTATCGCCAATAATAATGAAATTGTTTGAAGATAAGGATTTATTTGCGACATACTAAACAGTAAGGCTACTCCATTCAATGTATATATCTTCAAATCTTCCATTTTATGTTATTTCTTTTTTTTAGAAGACTTAACTTCTTTCTTGGTTTCTACTTGAGCCTCTACCTTCGGAGTTTCGACTGTTTTTCCAATTCTTTTAAAATAATCAGCTTTTGTTTCGTTAATTCCTCTCATGATTTTTTATTTTTTTGTGGTTTTTTTATTTTCTGTTGGTTTTTTGTAACTATAGTTTCCTACGTAATAAGGATCTTCTTGGGGAGTATCGTATACTACAGGTCTAAAAGCATTTGATATTCCTCCCATATCTTTTTGCATCTTTTCGTTAGGTGATCCCTTTTTAGAAAACATTCTATATTCTTTCCCATCTTTAGTATAGCCAGTAACGTTTACCGTATCTTTAGGAGCTATAGATGTTTGGAATCTAGCATTAGTTTTAGCTCTACTAATAGCGTCTTCTGTGTTAAAGCTGCTTTCTGGCTCTAACCTTCTTAGCCTATCTATAGTAGTGTTCTTTAAATTGTTCTTCTCGTATGAAGGGTTTGTTTTACCTTCTGTTGTTTTTTTAGCCATTTTCTATTTTTTAAAAAATACTTTTGATTTTTTTATTTGTAAGGAAACATGTCGTTAAGCGTTTTTTTTCTGCCCGAGCATCCGCAATCTTTATTCATAGCTTTAGCTGCTTTGTCAACAATAGATTTGATCCCAGTGGCGGTAGTGAAAGCCTCAACGGTGTCCCCAAGTCCTTTATGTCCTTTTAGTGGATGTGCCATTTAGTTTTTATATTTTCCTGGTTTGTAAATCATTTTACTTTCACCTTTCTTGTTTGTAACCTGTACATCTTTTACTGGCTCAGGAGCAAACTTTTTTCTTTTACTCATCAACGTATCGATGTCTCTGTTTTTGAAAGGAGTGTTTTCGTAACTAGGCTTAGTTAGGTCTGCCCTGTCTGGTCTTAGACCGTAGCCAGCTGGTTTTTCCTTAGGACCTTGTTCTGATTTTTTATTTCCTGTGTAATTGGTTGAACCAACTCCAGTAAATTCTTTACTAGAAGGATTGCTTTTGATTTTAGCTTTTTTTCTTTTAACTTTTAATGGATCCATTTTTTAATATTTTCCTTGTTTTGATTTAGGAGATGATTTAGTGGACCCTCCTTTTCCAGCCCATAAGTTTTTGCAAGCCCAGTATCTAGCGCTCAATTTATTTGTAGCTGATCCACACTTGTGTCTGGCTTTGAATGATTTTCTGGCAGCAGAAGAGTAATTATGACCATATCCTTTAGCGCCGAAATGTATTATTTTTTCTGTACCTCCAGAACATGCCTTAACCATTTTTTTCTTTCCTGGTCTAGTGCTAGCTCTTGGCTTGTTGCAAGCCATGCTTGATTTGTCTACTTTTGATGCCATTTCTAATGATTTTATCATTATCTTATCATGAGCAAATATACAAATAAATAAAATTCACTTTTATATGCATAAAAAAAGACCCATGCTCCGAAAGAGAGTAAAACAAAAGGAAAAATATCATATAGGATACGAAAGAGAAAGAAAATATAACTTCTTGAAATACTGGAGAATAGTAAGGTATTACGTGAAAAGAAAGTATGATTTGAAGGAATCAGATTTAGAAATGCTTCTTTTTTTGTATGATGAAGGCAGATTCGACTCTGCTGCATTTAAAGATTATGCAAACATCATGGAATGGGACAGGGATCGTTTTTGGAAACTTAGAGAAGCAGAATACATTGTTGTTTGGAGAAAAAAGAACGAGGTATCAAACAGAAAGGCTATTTACGAGCTGTCTGCAAAATCAAAGAGAATAGTTAACCACGTATACAAGAGGCTCTTGATGAAAGAAACCTTCAGTGAAAACCCAAGAATAAACCCCATAATGAAAGGGGACACTTACACCGATAGAGTTTATAGAATGGCTATAAAAAAGATGAACGCTAAGATTCGTGGTAAGCAATCCAGCGAAGAAGGGCTTGATCTCTAACAGGAACCCTTCTTTTCACCTCTCGCACGGTAACCTTAGACCCTTCGTCTATAATGCTCTTAATTGCGCTTAAAATGAGATTCTGGTGACGTATCTTCTTTCTTTCCTCGTTTATTTCTTTAATTTTTAATAGCATACTGTCATTTATGCTTTTTCTTACCGTAGGAGGGCTACAATTCAATTGCTCTCCGAGGCTTTTCATGGTTATTTTACCTTCTATAACATCTACAGCGTCCCAAATATCTTTTTCTTCAAATACTTTTCTTGGGTGTAAAAGACTATTTACTATTTTTATTTTTTCGCTTTTTTCTATCATCTTTACAGGATTAAAAATTACCTTTCTTCTTCTAGCGCAGTAAGGAATTTTACCGCTAAGTATTCCGTTATATGCTGATTCACAAGCAGTTATGATTTTTTCTTTTGAGTATGTTCTAATTACATGTCCATTTGATCTGTCCGTCATCTCAATCATGTGCGAACAAAACAACTTGAAGTCAAAATCCTTGTTAAGCCACATAAATTTTTCGCCTATATATTCGATTTCCTGTAAAGAGTTAACCTTCCTCTCGCTTCTGTAGAGGGAGTAAAAGTCAACTCCTTCGGGGAAAAACAAATATTCTTGTCCTTTGTAGACAAAAGACGTCTCCATTATTATCCTATCCCTTTCATAATCAAATAAAGGGATTTTTTTCATTTTTTAACAACGCATCCATTTTCCATAAGAACCAGATATTTGTCCTCACCTACTCTAATATCGCTTGCAGCCATCTTATCGTAGTATATTTCGTCGCCTGGTTCTAGCATTTTAACATCGCTTCCGCAAGTAATGACTTCTCCTGGAAGATATCTAACGTTTTTCTCTGTTTGAGCCGATAAAATGACTCCTTTAGACTCTATTCTCTCTGAAATTGGCTTTATAACCACAAATAATCCTAATGCTTTCATGCTCTTACGTTTGTTATTACACAATCTGTTGTTATTAGCTCAGAAACCACACTTACGGCGTTTTCTAACACGTTTATGGTAACTGCCGTAGGGTCAATTATTCCAGTTTCCAGCAAATCTTCTATTTTTTCGCTCTTAACATTGTATCCGATAAAGTTATCTGAGCTTGAAACCTTTATTAAGATGGTTTTTTTAGTATCTTCATCGTAATAGCTGTTATCTAGCAATCTTCTAACAGGAGCTTCTAACGATTTACACATAAAACCCCATCCTTCTTTGTAAGAATCTGTTAAATTTGCTTCTTTATCCCATGCTTTTTTTAGTCTTTTCGATAATTTTAGCAAGAAAGCCCCTCCTCCTGGCAAAACACCTTCTTTTAAGGCTATTCTGGAGGCTGATATTGCGTCATCCACTCGGTCTTTCTTCTCTTTCATCTCTACTTCTGTCGAAGCCCCAACATTTATCGTCGCCACACCTCCAGTAAGCTTAGATAGCCTATCTCTTAAATGCCACATCTGGTCTTCGTTTTTAATATCCTGCATCATCTCATGTAAATGAGCTTTGATTTGGTCAACTTCCTCTGGTTGCTCGTCGATAAATAGAACGGTTTCCCCTTCCTTGACAACAACCTTCGAGGCTCTACCAAGCATATCAGGAGTTATAGACCCTAGGTCAGTTCCCATGTCTTCGCTGATAAACTCAGCCCCTGTCATAAGCGCTAGATCCTGAAGCAGCTCGTCTCTCTTGTATCCTATTCCAGGAGGATTAACCACGCAAGACTTAAATCTTCCTTGTCTATTGTTCAAGATCATTGTAGCAACAAACTCGTCACTTGTGTTTGCTACGATAATGATTGGAAAGTTGTTCTTTGCACAAAACTCAAGAACACTCAAAATCTGTTGAGGTCCCTGAATTTCGGCAGCACAAACTAAAATAAGCGGATCTTTAACTGAAAATTCTCTTTTGTTGAGGTCTGTAACCATGTGATGAGAAGCATACCCTCTGTCAATCTTAGTTCCTTCCTTCAAAGTCATGTACGACTCTTCGTTGTACGATTCCTCAACCGAAACAACACCGTCTTTACCAACCTTTTCAAATGCAGAAGCAATAAGACCTCCGATAAACTCATCGCCATTTGCCGATAAAGTAGCAACTTGCTTCAATTTTGTATTGTCGATGTCTTGACTAACTTCTTTAATTCTCTTGACAGCCTCCTTCATGCAGTCGTAAACCCCCTTCTTGATTTCATGGACACTAGCATTTTCGCTTTGGTTTTTTCCAATGATCCGTAATAATGCATGAGCCAAAACTATAGACGAAGTAGTTCCATCTCCAGCGCGAAGCGCTGTTTTTTTAGAAGCCTGGCGAACAGTACTCATTGCTAAGTGCTCAACAGGGTCAGATAGCACCAAGCTCTGAGCTACAGTAATACCATCTTTTGTTACATGAGGATTGCCAAAGTCGTCCTCTAGGATAACCGTTCTACCATTTGGACCCAAAGTAGACCCAACAGCCTCATCTAATTTCTGTACTCCGCTTACGATTTTCTCCCAAGCGTCCTCTCCAAAGTAAATTTTTTTCTCAATCATTTGTTTATGTTATTTATTATATTATATTTTATTATTATATATATATATATATATTATACAATAGCTATATACAAGCTATTACAATAACTGTAAATACAATAGCTATTACAACCGAATATATCCAGTGTGTAGATCTCTGTGTGAATTGCTGTGTAGAATTCCACTCATTAGTTCTCGCAGACCCTACCAAATCTAGTGCTGACAGCCTTTCTGACTGTGTGAATACCTGTGTAGTTTTGTGGACAATACCTCTCATAACGCCTGTGTTTGATCAAATATACAACTTATGTGGCAGAAAAACAATATTCCTTGTTTATATGTGGCAAATATATAAAAACCCCTGTATACCATTTACTAGGTTAGTAAGACTATTTTAAAAAATGGCACATATGAAGAGGTATTGGGTTCTATAAGATTCTGAGATCACAATCATCGTATGGAAAACGTTTTACATTTACCCACCCCCATTGCTCTCGTACTTTGCTGTCCAGATTTTTTTAGCTTTTACTTACAGACTGTAGAGATATACAGCTGCATTCATTTTACGTTTTATTTTACGGTTGTTCGTTGAGGTATTTTGTGTACCCACCCCCTTACCGCTCGCTTCGCTCGCTTATAGGTATTCGCTATCGCTCATTCCTTTTGTTATCACACACACGGAGAGGAGGGGTTATACCTGCCGTCATATCTCTCTATTCTAAAGCTACATCACTATCAACAACACGGGCTTAATGTGTGATTGTCAATGCGTTGCATTGAATAGAATGATGACAGAGTTTACACAAGAGTCTTTGCCTATATGATTATGTACGGTTCACTATCATGATACGTACAACAGTACGCTATGATAATAAATAATCAAGGACTCTATGTTTAATTAATATAGCGAATGTACATTATAGTTTCTGCATGTCTGTCATTGTATATCGTACAAAGTGATTGTATACACAATAACTTTCTAGATATCCAACGATAAACTCGCTTCGCTCGCAGTCATACACAAACGATAATGTTAGTCACATTGCATATTAATTTAAAACATACAGTCATGAAATTTATCACTATCACAGCTACGGTTGTAAAACGCATCAAGAAAGAGAACGGTACACAGTCTATCAGATTGGCAAAGGTGTTCGGTAAGAAAACAAATCCAGAGACTGGGACGGAGTATGAGGTACAGTACAAAGACTGTTGGGTTCCATTTAGATGGATCACAAAGAAAGGTACGCAAGACTTGACATTCGTTGAAGCTCAACCAGAAGAGGTACAAATCTGGAACAAGTACAAAGAATGTACAGAGGTTTACATCCAACGATTTACATTCTACATTCCAGAATGGTTACAGAGTAACTTCAAAGTATGGAGAACACCAGCACAACAGGAAATGTTATTTCCTAATGATGATGATCAACTCACTATCATCGAGCAACAATCAGCATCGTATACTGAATCATCAGATCTAAGATCTAGAGATCTAGGTTCATCACAAACAGAAATGTTTGATGGTCCTATCATCTTTGATGACTCTGCCTTAGATTACGGTAGCGATGAATATTAATACTGCTTCGCAGTTTCTTTTGTAAAATTTAATTATAAATATCTAAATCATGTTAAAAATTCAATTCATTTCAATGGGATACGTAGGTAAAGCTATCTACGCAGAAAACATCACTATCAACGGTACACACGTACTGGATCGAACATACCTCGCTGCTTCGCAGGTAGAAATTTTGTCTGACGATGATCAGGGCGACGGCAAGCCCGTCAATGTAGAAGCATTAGTTCCTTCATGGCTGATCAAGAACAAAATACAAGAGTATAAAAACTTGACGCAAGATGCTAGTCAAGATGAGATTGCAGAAATAATGTCAATGGCTGCAATCAATGGATAAATTCTTTAAAAAAGTGACAGACATCATGATTTATATACTCATATGTCTGTCTACTACTGGCTTTATACATGCGCTAGTCAGTAGTCGTAAAATCGAAATGTTAGTTTATGGCGCAGGACTAGCAACATTAATATTAATCCTTAATTTAATTCAAAATGAAGAGTAAACATTTATCAAGACTAATTGATGTAATTACATCAGATCTAACAGTAGTAGATTATTCAAGAGCGAATGACCTCAACTACAAATCATTAACTAATGCAATATTCTATGGCAAGAAATTGTACAATAAGCACAAACGTGTGAAAGATCCTATATTAGGGCGTGTTGACAAGATCAAAGACAGAGATGCTATGTTAATTGCACTGAACTATGTATATAATAAATACAGAAGTCCAGGTAGAAAAACCCGTAATGCATCACTATCAACAACTAATACGCGTATGGCTTCACCATTACCGTATCACTTTGACACATTCGCTAACATGGACGACGCATGGTCAAATGTATCGTCTAGAGTAAAAGATGGCGATGACATGTCATTGTTAATCAAGTTTTACAACACGATTGTAAAAGAATCAAATTCAATTAATCAATAAAAATTCATTATGAACAAGAAACGATTTGTAGAAAAACTCATGAAACTTGTTACGATACAAAGTGAATCGTATAACACAACGCTCATGCAACGACAAATCTTGAAAATAGTGCAGTCCATTGGGGGCTGCATTATTTCTCGAGATAAGTATGGTAATATATATGTTACCAAAGGTGAATCTGATACGTATCCAACAATGGTATGTCATATCGATACGGTTCATGATATACAAAAGGGCAAGATCATTGCTGGTAATATCGATGGTAACATTGTAGCATTTAATGCAACAACAATGGAACAAGTAGGTACAGGCGGTGACGATAAAGTAGGTATACATATAACACTAGAACTACTTAAAAAACATAGTGTTATAAAAGCTGTATTCTTCCTTGATGAAGAAGTTGGTTGTATTGGATCAGCAGCAGCAGATTTTAGTTTCTTCGATGACTCTAGGTATGTTCTAGAATGTGATCGTCGTGGCTATGGTGATTTTGTGAATGAAATATCAGGTGTTCAACTAACTAACAAACAATTTGAGAACGATATAAAAGATATATTGTTCAACTACGACTATTCACTATCATCAGGAGGCATGACAGATGTACAAGAAATATCATTAAACACAAAAGCTGTTTGTGCTAATATGTCTTGTGGTTATTATTTACCACACACAGATCAAGAATATATAAATATTCAAGATGTTATACTAACATTCGAGATGTGCGACGACATATTTACCAGAGTAAAAAAGCAGTATACAGTTGAAGGTGTGCGTAAAAAATCTTGGCATACAGGCTATATGACGAAATATTATGATGCATATGATTTCAACAATCCAACTATATACAGCAAACATCAAACAGTTGATGAGTATGAGTATATGGAAGATGAAAAAGATGACGTCATTGTATTAGACGAAGACGATCATGGCAATGTAAGTTGTGGTATTGGGTGTAATATGCGTGATGGTTATTGCGTAAGTTGTTTTGTTACAGATGAAGAACTTAAAACTTTTTATCATGAATAGGATACCATACCAATTATTACAAAAATATAGCGATCTTAGTAAAGAAGAAATCGATAAATGTATTGATCAAGAGATCACAAGCAATCACTATGAAACATTATCTGTTTATGCAAATCGTAAGTTTCATATAGATCCTAAAGTATACAATGTAAATACCAATAGATGGAACTTACATAATATACCATTAGAAGATATACATCATTTCGTTCAAAATAATGAAAGATACTTGACACAAAGCTTGCTTGATGACATGCATGAATTTAGCTATAAACTATATACAGAAGGCAGACTTTTAAATGTAGGAAATGTTGGCTTTACATTGCCAAACAGTTTACGGCTTAATCACTATCATGATGAAAAAGATTTCGCCATGTCATACCAAGAATTAAAAACAGGATCTAAAGTCTTGACTGGTAAACCTATTAAAATTCTCAAAAAACTACCATGGGTTCGTAAAATAGATGAAAAAAAGCTAGTAGAGTTTAATGATTTCTTAAAAGGTAAATACAACAGCAGTGTTGTAATCAAAGAGGTTCAAGGTGCTGAAATAAGAAAATGGTACAGTGGTGAATATTATGCCAAAGACAGTGCTACATTAAAAGAAAGCTGTATGCGACATAGAAGATGTGCTAACTACTTCGACATTTACACAGAAAATACAGGAGTTCGTATGATTATTGCTCTAAAAGATAATATGCTTGCAGGTAGAGCTATTATATGGGATAGAGATCTATGGAACAAAAATTACTTTGACAACGCAAGTGCAATAGTTGATCGTATTTATGGTAACGAAGGTACAATAGAGCAGATCAAGCAATACTGTATGAAGCAAAATTATGTACACAAAGCTAGACAAAGCTATCAAGAACCTGATACATGGGTACACTATGTTGATGGTTATGGGCATATTAAAGATAGAAAAATACGTCTAAATCTAGATACAAATTACGATCAATATCCATATATGGATACATTTAAATTCTGTAATTTAAGTAACGACTACATTGCAAACTTTTCTGATATTGATTACGACTTTGAACTAACATGTACAGATGGGTATAATCGTAATGAATCATGTCATGATTGCAGTGGAGATATAGACGACGATGATATTAGAGAAATTGATGGCAATAGTTATTGTTGCAATTGCACTACTTATGTAGAATATGACGATTGTTATTACTTAAATGATGATACAGTTTATTCAGAAGCAGATGGTCTATATTATCACGTTGATAATGCATTAGAAACATTAGATGATGATTGGATACATGAAGATGATGCAGCTAAAAGTTTTGATGGTAATTGGGTGCTAGAAAGAGATGCTATAGTATCATATGAAAGTAATGGTAATACAATATATGTAACCGATTGTGGTGACAGCGTAACATTCAACATAGGTACATCTGAGTATACATTTGATACTAGAATGTCAGAAACATCAATGATTAAATTCATTAATTATGTACTAAAAGAACATCATGACGAAATAGATGCAGCTAAACAAGGATTAACAGAATATATCATTAGTAATGATTTAACATTTGAAAACATCTTTGATAAAAGTGTAATAAATTTAGAAATACAAAATTATACAGACCATGAGTTATAAACCAATAACAAGAATAATTACTTATGTAATAGGTACTGTTATAGTTTATGGCATATTCTGGTTACTTCAAGTAATTTAAAAATTAGCTTAGTTAGTTAATCAAGATCATTCAGGTGACATATGTCATCTGTTTGGTCTTTTGTTAATTCACTATCACGCGCGACCGTGGGCGTTCGACCGTGGGCGAATGAGCTTTAATTAACACAAAACGTGGCGAAAAAAAGAAAATAAAGTTAATAAAGTTTGTTTTTGTTAACACTTATCGTTATATTTACACAAATAAAGAAACTATGCAAGATCCAACAGATGACCCTTTAACAGATTTGTTTGAAAAGATTATAGAAATCTCAATCAACAGAATCAACACAGACCTTCACGACATTGTTTTAGAAGTCGTTTCAGATGAATGCAAGGAATATGTTGACGAAGAATGCAGTTCTATTCCATCCTTATGGGTGGATGCAATTGACGACTATAAAGAGTCAATTTATGAAGTAGTATTAACAAACGTAATGGATAAATTTAAATGAAAGAAAAGAGAATTATAAAAGACCATTTACATGGTGAATCCCTATCAAAACAGGGTAATATGGACGTGTTTAACGATGTTTATGACGCTATAAACGACATGGTAGAAAAGCGAGTGATGTTTGAAAAGTCTGTTTTAAATATAACGGACGATGAAACTGTCAAAGAAATAGAAATAAACGCAGCAAAACACTATTATGACAATATAATTAAAATAATAAACGTAGTTATTGACAGATGGAAAGTTTAATAGGCATGACGTACAAAAATTTAGCAAAGAAAATACTAGCATGGCATGCGCTAGAAATACACAAACAGCCAACATTAGTTGGAGAAAAGCAAGTACCAACATATTTTGTGCTAGGCATGAAGTTTTGGAAAGACGAGGAAAGCGATGAAATATACGCTGTATACACCAACTCAGAAATGTATCCTGACGTTAGTGCTGATGATTTAGACCTAATAATTAATAGCGGAGCGATTGAAGCTGTAAGGATTATAGCAACAAAGACTGGCTGGGACAAAATAAAGTCCATTAGAGAGCGAATCTATTTAAATCAATCAAGAGGTGCATTTAAAAAAGTTGAGGCTCTTAGGGATGAGATGAAAGATCATTTAAGATATATGAGAAATCTAGAAACAACTAAAAACATATTTACGATATGAGTTTTAAAATCACAATAACCAAAAACGGACAAATAAAAAAGTACGAAGAATTTAATTTAAAGGATGCTTTAAAACACCTTGATGAAGGAAGTATAACCACTGAGATACAGGGAGATACAATATCAGTTAAATGCGATAAATATTAAAAATGGATACAACAGATTTAAAAGTAACTGACGTAAGGTATTTCAGAACAAGGAGAGGTACAGGCTATGAGTGTACCACAAACAAAAAAGGTGTTGTCATATGGAATGACGGAGATGGAAGCAACACGTTTATAAATCCTAACGGAAAACACACAATGCCATATAATCATATGAGAGAAACAGAGCTAGAATCGTTGATCGATCAACACGAACAAGAAAATATAAGCGCATGATTTACTATGCATGCATAGCATTTTTAATGATCACTATGCAAGATCACGTAACAGTAACTGCGACAATATATCACGCAGTAGAAGGTCAGACAGACTCAACGCCAAATTTAACGGCAACAATGTTTGAAATAGACCTTGATAACCCTAGAAAACACAATATTATAGCCGTATCAAGAGACCTAGAGGGTCTTGGCTTTGAGATGGGAGAATACGTCTTAGTTGAAGGCGCAGGAGAACTGTCAGGGGTGTGGGTAATAGAAGACAGAATGAATAAAAGATTTAGCAAAAGAATTGACTTCCTTGTAAACACAACAAGAAAGGGAGGCAAATGGGAAAATGTAAAAATAAGTTTAATCAAATAAAATCACTATCATGAGTATCAATCAAAAACTATTCGATGTGCAACAAAAAATTGGTGCCATATCAAAAGACTCAAAGAATCCTTTTTACAACAGCAAGTATTTCGACATAAACAGCCTAATAAGTCAGGTATTGCCACTTTTAAAAGAAAACAAAATATTGTTAACTCAACCTGTAAAAGACAACAAGGTTTGGACTGTGCTGACTTGCGTGGAAACAAATGAATTTAAAGACTGCGACATAGATCTTCCAGCGATAACAGACCCTCAAAAATTAGGTGGAGCAATAACATACTTCCGCAGATATGGATTAGCATCTTTATTGGCTTTACAGGCGCAGGATGACGACGGAAACTCCACAGTAGGTAGCGTTGACAATAGACCTATGCTGACTCAAGCTGGTCTTGATTATGTTCTCAATGGAACATTGGCTGACGCTCAAGAAGCTATAGCTAAAAGAAGAATAAACAAAGAATTTAGAGCATTAATTAAGAAAAAACACAACGTATAATGGACACATTTGAAATCATAAACACATTAAGAGATGATGGGGCGTACTACGGTCCTTTAGGGAAAAAGTTTCTATCAAACTCAGACATAAACACGCTAAGAAAAAATCCAAAAGAGTTTGGAATGCCCAAAGAAAAGACGGTAGAAATGCTGTTAGGCAACTACATACACGAACTTACTTTTGAAGGTAAATCCTCAATTGGTTATGTCAGCGCATCAAGTAGAAACACAACCATCTATAAAGATGCTGTGAAAGAAAAAGGAGGCATAATGCTTTTAGAGAAAGAAGTTGTTGAGGCACAAAATCTAACGGCTCATTTGAAAAGTTTGCCTGGAGCTGCCATGTTATTTGACGAAAACAATATATATGAAGAGCCAATGATAAAAGATCTATTTGGAGAAGGAGTCATTTGGAAAGGGAAAGCTGATATACTAAATCACGATACACAAATCATAATTGACCTGAAAACGACAAGTAACATAGATAATTTTTCA